>Ga0193950_1000004_pt1 | contig 148773 bp, 141 predicted proteins | sample BB_1_MG_FD_144485 | JGI IMG/M metagenome (GOLD analysis project Ga0193950, IMG submission 144485) | Microbial mat bacterial communities from the Broadkill River, Lewes, Delaware, United States - BB_1_MG | ecosystem: Environmental > Aquatic > Freshwater > River > Microbial mats | place: USA...
CCTGACGACTATAGCAAGAATGTCCCACCCGATACCATCTCGAACTCGGTAGTGAAACTTCTTAGCGCCGATGATAGTGTGGGGTCTCCCCATGTGAAAGTAGGTCATCGTCAGGGATTCAAATCCCAAACAACCCCTAAGATAATTATCTTAGGGGTTTTTTGCTTTTATAGCCTTTTTATTTTTTTCTCTTTCATTACTCTTTTATCATTCTATCTTGATAAACAAGAGCATAGTTTTGTGCTCCTGCTCTACTTTTTTCTAATTCTGTTTACTGCCCTTCATTCATTTTAATGTATTGTTTATCAACACTGAATTTTTCTTGAAATTTGGGGGTTATGGTTTGATAAAATTGCATAATCTCTTGCATGTCTGTGTGGATATTTCCACTGGGATAAATTATTTTCCCTATACCTATCACTTTCTCTTTGTAATCAAGAAATCCTAATGCAATAGGTACATTCGCTTCTAGGGCAATGTAATAGAACCCTGTACGCCATTTTTCTCGGCGTGAACGTGTGCCTTCAGGGGTAACAAGTACAGCAAGCTCTTGCTGTTGTTCAAAGAGTTGGGCAATAGCTGATACCATGCTGGGGCGGTGTCCTTGTTTGGGACTTCTATCAATACCGATGGCTCCCAAGCTTTTTAAAATCATATCAAAGGGAAAAAAAAGCCATTCTTTTTTTATTGTGAAACGTACTGGGATTTTCATGAGATCAAAGGCGACAATGCCATAAATAAAATCCCAATTACTTGTATGGGGGGCGGCAATAACAACACAACGTGAAATATGTTCTTGAGGGGGCGTTTTAAGTGTCCAGCCATAAGAGCGGTAAAATAAGTGAAAAATGCGTTTTAGCATAAAGTATTATGTCTTGTAATAGAGTGCTATTTAATTGATTTAATATGTGATAATAATTATTATCACACACAATATTATCTAAATTTAAGAGTGTTAATTTAGGTTATTGGAGATAAGGTGTTAATGGCATCAATTGCAGCATCAATTGCAGCATCAATTTTTTGATGGGGTGTATAAAAATGGGGAGAAAAACGAATACCTCCCCCTCGTTGTGCACATATTATTCCTTGTTGCATTAGCTGTTGATGAAGAGCTTTATTATCTATTTTATTATGGGTAAAGGTGGTAATACCTGCATACCGATCTTTTTCTGTTGCTGAGAGAAGGGTAAAGTGTTTTTCTGTTTGTAACCGTTCAATTAGGTAGGTGGTATTATTAAGAACTGCTTGCTCTACTTTATCCATGCCTATTTCTTCTAATACAGCTAGACTTGCTTCAAAAACATAGGCTCCTAGCATATTTGGGCTGCCACATTCAAATCGACGAGCACTGTGTGCTATTTCCCATTCTGGGGTGTCATAATTCCCCATGGCTTCAACCATGTGCCAACCATATTCATGTAGTGTTAATAAGTTTAGACATTCTTGTCGGCAATAAAAGACCCCTAAACCTTCTGCACTGAGTAACCATTTATGCCCATCTGCCATAGCAAAGTCAGCATGGTAAGCTTGTACATCAAATTCTAATGCTCCAATGTGTTGAATTGCATCAATACAGTAGAGGATATTTTGTTGCTGACAAAACGCGCCAATTTTTTCTAAATTTAGGCGTAAACCACTGGCATATTGTACGGCACTGACTGAGATTAACCGTGTACGTTTATCTGTTAGCTTAAAAATAGCGGTTTCTGGATCTACTGTGTTGTCTATATTGGCTTGACGAAGCTCGACTCCAAACTTTGCCAGTGATTCCCATACAATGCGATTAGAAGGGAATTCCTGATTAGTGATAACGATGTTATCTCCTTCCTCCCATGTGATGCCATAAGCAACGAATGATAAAGCTTCAGAGGTATTTTTGACCAGTGCTATTTCATCGGTATGAGCAGCGTTAATAAGGCGTTGTAGGCGTTCTCGTAAGCGTTGTTCTGTTGCCATCCATTGGGGGTAATAACTTGCTCCATAGGTGATATTTTCTTGTGAAAATTTTTGCACCGCATCATGTGCCCGTTGTGTCCATGGTGATACTGCTGCATGGTTTAAATAAATAATTTCATCAGAGAGTGGAAATTCTGTGTCTAAGTTCATAGATAGATACCAGTGATAAGATTTTATTTTAAATTTTATGACATTTATTTGTCATAGTTTATAACTATTATAAAGTTATAGATATATAAAGCCTAATGAATTTAATAGTGTTTTATTATATCTTATGTAATGGAAAATAAAGGATTAATGTTTATTTTATTGCAGTGCAAAAAAGACTGGTTATCTGGTTTGATATCGCACTATAATAGCCTGTCATTGAGATAAAATTATAAAAAAATAAAAATAACTATCAAGGAAATGGAGATAAGTGTTAATTTTATCTATATCAGTTGGAGTAAAACCGTGAATTTAGTTGACCTAAATGGAAAAAAAGGGTTGGTTGTTGGTATTGCTAATCAGCATAGTATTGCATATGGATGTGCAAAAACTTTTCGTGATTGTGGGGCAGAAGTTGCAGTCACCTATTTAAATGAAAAAGCAGAACGTTTTGTAAAACCATTGGCTGATGAGTTAGAAAGCCCTATTTTTTCACCATGTGATGTACAGATCGAAGGCGAAATGGAGGCTGTTTTTGCTGAAATTGAAGAGAAGTGGGGTAAGTTAGATTTTGTATTACATTCTATCGCCTTTGCACCCATGGATGATTTGCATGCACGTGTTGTAGATTGTTCTCGTGAAGGGTTTTTAACTGCATTAGATGTATCTTGTTATTCATTTATTCGTATGGCACATCTTGCAGAGCCATTAATGAAAGAGGGGGGATGTTTATTAACTATGAGTTATTTTGGTGCTCAAAAAGTTGTTGAACATTATAATGTAATGGGGATAGCTAAGGCTGCGTTAGAAAGTGGAACACGTTATATTGCTGCAGAGTTGGGTCCTAAAGGGATTCGTGCACATGCTATTTCTCCAGGACCTTTAAAAACCCGTGCTGCTTCTGGTATTGCACATTTTGATGAGTTAATGGATAAAGCGGCTCAAATTGCCCCTGAGCGTCATTTGGTTGATATTGATGATGTTGGTGCTTTGGCTGCTTTCTTAGTCAGTGATGCAGCAAAATCTATCACAGGTAATACTGCATATGTTGATGCAGGCTACCACATTATGGGCTCTTATTAACAAGTCACCTATTTTTACACTAAGAGTGCATACATACCATGACAAAGAATAATTTGCTTTCTATCGAATCTATTGAAAATAAAACGTTTGATGAGATACAACTGGGTGATCAGGTTACCTTGACACGTGAACTTTCTACTGATGATATTAATTTGTTTGCATTGGTATCAGGTGATGTAAACCCTACGCATATGGACAGTGAGTTCATGCGTAGTATCAGTGGTTCTGATAAAGTCAGTGGTCATGGTATGTGGATTGGTGCCTTGATTTCTAATTTATTGGGGACACAGTTACCGGGACCGGGGACGATTTATAAAGGGCAAACATTGGAGTTTGCACAGCCTGTTGCTTTGGGTGATAAGGTGACGTTAACGATCACTGTCAGTGAAAAAGAGAGCTTAGGGCGAAAAGTTACTTTTAATTGTGAGTGTATTAATCAACGTAATGAGTTAGTTAGTCGTGGGCAGGCTGTGGTGATTGCACCTGAGAAAAAGGTAAAAATCCCACGTGCCATGTTACCTCATGTACATTTAGATAATCCTGAAAGCCAATTAGAACGTTTGATTGCGATGACGGAAAAGTATGATCCGATTCGTATGGCTGTTGTACACCCTGTTGATAAAAATTCATTTATGGGTGCAATTGATGCGGCTCGTATGAATTTAATTGTGCCTGTGTTAGTGGGACCACGAGATAAAATTGCTCAGGTTGCAGAAACTCAAGGGATTGATTTAAATGACTATGAAGTGATTGATACAGAACATAGTCATGAAGCTGCAATTAAAGCCGTGGCAATGGCTCGTTCAGGTGAAGTAGATTCCATTATGAAAGGGAGTTTACATACTGATGAGTTATTGGGTGCTGTTGTTAAACGTGGTACAGGGATTTCTACGGCTCGTCGTATGAGCCATGTGTTTATGATGGATGTACCCACTTATCCTCGCCCTTTATTAATTACTGATGCGGCAATTAATATTGATCCAAGTTTAGAAGATAAGCGTGATATTGTTCAAAATGCAATTGAGTTAGCCCATGCTTTAGGGGTCAGTGAACCTAAGGTTGCATTACTATCCGCAGTAGAAACAATTAATCCTAAATTGCGCTCTACCCTGGAAGCCGCTGCAATTTGTAAAATGGCAGATCGTAAACAAATTACGGGGGGCTTGGTTGATGGTCCTTTAGCTTTTGATAATGCTGTGTCTGAAGAGGCGGTGCGTATTAAAGGTATTTCTTCTCCTGTGGCAGGAAAAGCGGATATTTTAGTCGCCCCTGATTTAGAAGCGGGTAACATGGTGGCAAAGCAGCTTGAGTATTTAGCAGATGCACAATCTTCAGGTATTGTTTTAGGAACACGCGTACCTATTGCCTTAACAAGTCGTGCTGATACGGTATTAAGTCGTATGGCATCATGTGCTTTAGCCTTGCTACTTGTTCATCATAAAAAGAAAGTTTAAACACTAAACCTTAGTGGTTGCATAATAGAGAAAAAGGGGCAAGAGTGCCCCTTTTTTTTGAGATAATGAGTACAGAGTGTAATGGCCCTAATATTTTACATAATGTATAAATAATCATAGTTCAGGATGAGATATGAAAGACAGTATTTTAGTGCTTAATGCAGGATCATCAAGTATTAAGTTTTCTGTATTTGCCTGTGAAAGTGATACACAATTAGGATTGGTTTATCACGGCAGCATTACAGGTATTGGGACACATACACAGTTTAATGTGAGCAATACACAAGGCAATAAAATTGCACAGCAAGATTTGGGTGTTGCAGATCATAAAGAAGGCTTATCTGTTTTATTAGATTGGGTCACAGGGCATAGCGATGGTTTGCGTCTTGTTGCAGCAGGGCATCGTGTAGTACATGGTGGTGAACTATATACAGCCCCTGTTTTGTTAACTGATAAAGTGATGGAAACTTTAGAGACATTTGTGCCCCTTGCGCCCTTACACCAGCCGCATAATTTATCCCCTATTAAAATTTTACAAAAATTAAAAGCAGATTTGCCACAAATTGCATGTTTTGATACAGCTTTTCATCGTAGTCAACCTGATGTTGCACAGGCGTTTGCTCTCCCGCGTGAACTAAGTGAGCAAGGTATTAAACGCTATGGTTTTCATGGCTTATCTTATGAATATATTGCACAACAGTTACCTAATATTATTGGTCATTTACCTGAAAAAGTGGTGGTGGCGCATTTAGGTAGTGGAGTGAGTATGTGTGCCTTAAAAAATGGGCGTAGTGTGGCAACAACAATGGGGTTTACTGCATTAGATGGTCTCCCTATGGGAACACGTTGTGGCAGCATTGATGCTGGGGTGGTCTTGCATTTATTAAATAATGGCATGGATGTGGTAGAAGTAAGCCATATTTTTTACCATAAATCAGGGTTGTTAGGGGTTTCTGGTATTAGTAATGATATGCAAGATTTATTAGATCATGCCTCTGATGAAGCACAACAGGCAATTGATTTATTTACCTATCGTATTGCACGTGAACTGGGTAGTTTATCAGCTACTTTAGGGGGCTTAGATGCTTTGGTATTTACTGCTGGGATTGGGGAACATGCTGCACCAATTCGTGAAAAAGTCTGTCAAGATGCATTATGGTTAGGTGTGGAGTTTGATAAACAGGCGAATGAATCTAAGCAGGCTCGTATTAGTACTTTAGACAGCCAAACAAGTGCGTGGGTGATTCCAACAGATGAAGAAAAGATGATTGCTTTACATACCTTTGAGGTATTGCAAGAAGAAGGGTAAGAATAAAAAATTAACAAACTCCCCCCAAACAAACTAAACCATGGGGGAGTTGTTACAAATACATTAACGAGCGTATTTGCGACGAAACTTGTCAATACGACCAGCGGTATCAACAATTTTCTGTTTCCCTGTGTAAAAGGGATGACATTCAGAACATACATCTAAATGAACGTCTTTTTTAGCTGTAGAGCGTGTTACGAAAGTGCTACCACAACTGCAAGAAACGTTAATTTCATTGTATTCTGGGTGAATATCAGGTTTCATAGAAAAAAACCTCGGTAAATCAGGCTGGAGGCGGTATAAATACCGAAAAAATAAACGCGTCATCTTACTAAATATAAATGATAACAGCAAGCTTTATTTTATATATAAGTGAATATAAGATATTCTATTTTTTCATGATAGTCTATTTTTAAAATGAGATATACATTATGTTTAAACTTAATAAAGAATATCTACTCTCATTTATTGTATTAATTGCTTGTATGAGTGTCTTCTTTATCTCTCCAATAGCGCAAGATGTTAGTTATCATTCTTTTGTTGATCAACGTACCTTATTTAATATTCCTTATTTTGCTGATGTAGTGTCAAATCTTCCTTATGCATTGGTGGGCATCATAGGCTGTATTGCTTGTTACCAGCAAAAGCTTCACTTGATGAGCCGTAGTATTGGTTCTTATTATGTATTTTTTATTGGTCTAATATTGATTGCTGTAGGTTCAAGTTATTATCATAGCCAGCCAAATAATGAGACCTTGCTATGGGATAGAGGAGCAATGGTTTTATCTTTTATGGCATTTTTCCATATTATTATTGCTGAACGTATATCAATAAAATATGGTAGTTTTCTTTTGTCACTGTTTCTTTTATTAGGTATTACTTCTGTTTTATATTGGTTTTTTACAGAAACACAAGGTCGTGGTGATTTACGTTTTTATGGGCTTATACAATTTCTACCTATGATTTTAATTCCTTTAGTTTTAGTTATATATCGTAAAAAATTTACTTATGATGGCTTAATATGGGGGGTATTAATCGGGTATGCGATGGCAAAAGTATGTGAAATTTATGATGCTGAAATCTTTATAGCATTAGGTGGGGTGATGAGTGGGCATACATTAAAACATCTTGTTTCTGCATTAGGTGCAGCGTGTTTTTTGTGGGCATTATTTATACGCAAGCCTTATCTGCATAAAGAATATAATAGCTAAGAAGCTGTTTAGGATTAGTGTATTAATATCACTTATCCTAAACTTACACAATAGAGTATGATTATTTTAATTTAATACGATAAATAGCGGTTTCACCAAATAAATTAGGTAATATTTTGGTCATCAATGTGGGGCGCAAGGTGCTGTGATCAACAACCGCACGCTGTAAAACTTGAATACCGAGTTCTTCACATAAATTTTCAAAATCATGCAAAGTACATAAATGAATATTTTCTGTATTATACCATTGTTTTGGTAAGGTAGCAGAAACAGGCATTCGCCCTTCAAATAATAATGGAATCCGGCATTTATAGTGCCCAAAGTTTGGAAAGGTGACAATCCCTTCTTGCCCAACACGTAACATTTCTCGTAATAATACATCAGGCTTATTGATTACCTGTAAGGCTTGCGTCATGATAACGTAGTCAAAATCATTATCTATGAAATTTCCTAAGCCTTCATTTAAGTCAGTATGTATGACATTAATACCTGCATTGATGCAGGTTGCAATCAGTTCTTCATCAATTTCTAAACCGTAGCCCATAACCTGTCGGGTTTGCTGTAAATGGGCAAGTAACTTGCCATTACCACAGCCTAAATCCAGTACATGAGAGTGTGGTTTAACCCAATCACTGATAAAAGCAAGATCACTGCGTAATGTCATGCTGGTTCCCCTTGCTGTTCAGGTATATCACGGGCAACTTGTTGCATATAATTAGTAAAAATCTTGTAGTACTGAGGAATGGGGAGTAAAAAGGCATCATGCCCCTCATCTGCTTCAATATCCGCATAGCTAACAGATTTTTTATTTTTTAATAAGGCTTCAACAATTTCTTGAGAACGCTCTGGAGAAAAACGCCAATCCGTTGTAAAGGAAACTAGCAAAAATTTTGCAGTCACATTTTCTAAAGTTTTACTTAAATCATGCTCGTATTTACTGGCAGGATCAAAATAATCCAAGGCCTTTGTCATCAGTAGATAAGTATTGGCATCAAAACGATCAACAAAGCTTTGTCCTTGGTAACGTAAATAGCTCTCAATTTGGAAATCGACATCAAAGCCAAAATTGAGCTTGCCTTCACGTAATTCACGCCCAAATTTATCACGCATCGCATTGTCAGATAAATAGGTAATATGCCCTAACATCCGTGCAAGCATCACCCCTTTACGAGGTTTTGTATTATGATCGTGATAACGTCCTTCATGAAATTCAGGATCAGTTAAAATACATTGGCGTGCCACTTCATTAAAGGCAATATTTTGAGCAGAAAGCTTAGGGGCAGAAGCAATCATAATGCAATGGCTTAATTTATCAGGAAAATCAATTGCCCATTGTAAAGCTTGCATCCCCCCTAAACTCCCTCCAATAATGGCAGCCCATTTTTTAATCCCTAAGGTATCCCCTAGGCAAACTTGGCTCTTAACCCAATCGTTAACAGTAACAATGGGAAAATCAGCACCGTAAATACCCTGAGTCTCAGGATTAATACTTATTGGTCCTGTTGAGCCTTTGCAGCCCCCTAAATTATTTAGACTGACTACAAAAAACTTATTGGTATCAATAGGTTTATTTGGGCCAATATACGCATCCCACCAACCCGGTTTTTTATCATCCATGCTGTGATAACCCGCTGCATGATGATCACCACTCAGTGCGTGGCAAATCAATACTGCATTTGAGTGATCGGCATTTAATTCCCCATACGTTTCATAAACTAAACTGTATGTGTTCAACATACGCCCACAGTCTAATTTAAGTGGCGTATTAAAATCCAAGATTTGAGGGGTAACTACCCCGACAGAATCAGGGGGTATGACTTCGGGCATGTAACGTTCCTAAACGCGTAACAAAGGCGGATATACAATATGTAACCAAATAGAATGAAATTATAAATCGCGACCTACTGCTTGTGCAATAACACGTAATTCATCCATTAATGTTTTAAGTTGTGCTGGGTTTAATGCTTGATCCGCATCACACCATGCATCACAAGGTGAAGGATGCATTTCAACTAATAAACCATCTGCTCCTGCTGCAACGGCTGCTTTAGATAAGGCAGACACTAACCATGCTTTACCACCAGCGTGACTTGGATCAACGATAACAGGTAAATGTGTTTCTTTTTTCAATACAGGAATAGCGGTGACATCTAACATGTTACGGTAAGCTGTTTCAAAGCTACGTACACCACGCTCACATAAAATAATATTGTGGTTTCCACCTGCAGCAATATATTCAGCTGCCATTAGCCATTCTGAAATCGTAGCAGAGATACCTCGTTTTAAAATAACAGGTGTGTGCACTTTACCGACTTCTTTTAATAAATCGAAGTTTTGCATGTTACGTGTACCAATTTGGATCACATCAACTTTGTGCTCCATAAAGGTATCTAGCATACGTACATCCATCAGTTCAGTAACGATAGGAAGGTCGTGGCGTTGTGCCGCACTACGGAACATCTCTAAGCCTTCTACACCTTTGCCTTGGAAGCTATAAGGGCTAGTACGTGGTTTAAACGCACCACCACGCATTAACTCACACCCTGCTGCAGCTGTACCATCAGCAGATAAATCCATTTGCTCCTGTGTTTCAACAGAACAAGGACCACCGATCACTTGGATTTTGTTACCACCTAATGTGGTGTTTCCAATTTTGATAACAGTGTCTTTTGCTTGTGATTCACGGGCAACAATTTTATACGGTTTGACAACGCGCATAACGTCTTCTACCCCAGGCATCGCTTCTAATGCTTCCTTATCTATTTTACGTTCATCACCAATCGCACCAATAATAGTACGTTCCACACCACGAGAGATGTGTGCTTTTAATCCAAATGAAGCCAGCTTGTCTTCTATTTTTTGAATCGCTGTCTCTTCAACATGGGCTTGCATGACAATAATCATGTCTATTTTATCCCTTAATCACTGTTACGTTTTTAGATGTTACTCAAATTAAAACTAGGGTGAGCTAGTTATTTGGTGAGCTATATTATAACTATTTTACTTTAAATAACTATTTTTCTCTCCTGCTAATAACTGTGGGTATTAGCGGGTAAATCAATGCTTTTGCCTTATTTTTTCTTTTTTTTAATGACTATTTAGTAGTGTAAAGCTAATTTATTAGATTTTAATGACAGTGGAAATCTTATTTTTAATCAATAAATATATTAAGCATTTATGAAATTAAACGCTGTATTGTATATGAAGTTTAAGAGGGAAATTTTATTTTTTTATGGGTATAGAGAAAGTAAAGTTAAATTTGACATTTTTTATTTGTATTTAATAAAAAAAAAGAGGAGGGGAAGTAAAGTGAGTAAATCAGACAGTGATTAATCACTGCCTGACCTAAATTAAAATGATTTACATGAACTTAAATATCACGTAATAATTCATTTAAACTCACTTTACCACGTGTTTTTTCATCTACTTGTTTGACAATAACAGCACAATATAAGCTGTATTTACCATCATCAGAAGGTAAGTTACCTGATACAACAACAGATCCAGGGGGAACGTAACCGTAGCTAATTTCACCTGTTTCACGGTTATAAATCTTGGTACTTTGTCCAAGATAAACACCCATGGAGATAACAGAACCTTCACCTACAATAACCCCTTCAACCACTTCAGAGCGGGCACCAATAAAGCAGTTATCTTCAATAATTGTTGGGTTAGCTTGTAATGGCTCTAATACCCCCCCAATTCCTACACCGCCAGAAAGGTGTACATTTTTACCGATTTGCGCACATGAACCAACTGTTGCCCATGTATCAACCATAGTGCCACTATCAACATAGGCTCCAATATTGACATAAGAAGGCATTAATACAACACCGGGGGCAATATAGGCACCACGACGTGCTGTGGCAGGAGGAACGACACGTACGCCCTGTTCTTGGAAATCACGGGTACTGAGATCTGCAAATTTAGAATCTACTTTATCATAATAATTAGTAAATCCACCTTTGATAAAATCATTATCACGGGTTTTGAAAGACAGTAATACTGCTTTCTTTAACCATTGGTTAACAACCCATTGGTTATCTTTACCTTTTTCTGCTACACGTAATGCACCACTGTCTAATAAATCCAGTGTTTCATTCACAGCTTCTAAAATATGATTACTCACATTTTTAGGGGTGATCTCGGCACGATTATCAAATGCTTCTTCAATAATGACCTGTAATTCACTCATGAATAACTATACTCCTTAATAAGATTCAATTACGGTACGTATACGTTGGGCAGCTTCAATACATTCATCTAATGGCGCGACTAATGCCATACGTATACGGTTTTCACCTGGGTTTACACCATGTGCTTCACGGGATAAGAAACTGGCAGGTACAACCGTGACATGTTGTTGATTAAATACATCACGGGTGAATTGTAAATCAGAAACAGGTGTTTTAGGAAATAAATAAAAACTAGCAGGGGGCTGGGTTACTTCCATTACGGGAGAAAGAATGGCTAAAACAGCGGCATACTTTTCTCGATAAAGGCGGCGGTTTTCTTTGACATGTTCTTCATCTTGCCATGCAGCAATACTGGCTGTTTGTATTGCAGGGGACATTGCACACCCATGATAGGTTCTATAAAGTAAAAAATTTTTTAATATTGCAGCATCTCCTGCTACAAAACCAGAGCGTAATCCTGGGGCATTGGAGCGTTTGGATAAACTATGAAAAACAATACAACGTTGATAATTATTGCGCCCTAACTCAGCACAAGCTTCTAATAAACCAACAGGTGGCGCGTCCTCATTTGCGTACAGTTCTGAATAACATTCATCCGAGGCAATAATAAAGTCATGTTTATCCGCTTTTTCTATTAACCACTTTAAGGTGTCAATGTCTAATACTGTTCCTGTTGGGTTATTTGGGGAGCAAATAAAGAGGAGCTGACATTTATCCCATATGTTATCTGGAATGGCTTTAAAATCAGGCTGGTAACCTGTTTCTACATGAGAGTTAATAAAATAAGGCTGTGCCCCTGCTAATAATGTTGCCCCTTCATAAATTTGATAGAAAGGGTTAGGCATTAAGACTAAAGCATCTGTTTGTTGGCGATCAACAACACATTGTGCAAAGGCAAATAAGGCTTCACGTGTCCCATTAACAGGTAATACATGTTGTTCTGGGTCAATACTATTTTCTGCTAATTTAAAGCGTTTGGTGACCCAATTACTGATGGTTTCACGTAATGCTGGGCTACCTTTTGTTGCAGGGTATTTACTAACATCGCTTGCAAGTTGGCTTTGTAATGCCGTTAGAATAAATTCTGGTGTTGGATGTTTGGGCTCGCCAATAGAAAGAGTAATATGTGTTAAGGCTTCAGGTGGTGTACAGCTTGCTTTTAGTTGGGCAAGCTTTTCAAAAGGGTAAGGTTGAAGGTGTTGTAAATCTGGGTTCATAAGTTTTATTGGATTAAGTAATTAAGAGCAGAAGATAAAAAGCGCACAAATTATATGAGCGTGAAAGAGCAATACACAAGTTTTATTTTAAAAATAAAACTTTTTTGTATTAAATGATGTTTATTTTTATACCATAAAATAAGCACTATTTAAGATAATATATAGGGGAGAAGTATAGTTTATTATGTATGTTAATCATTGCTGTTATTAATATGTGTAATTATTAATGACTATTCGTTAATTAATAATTATATTTTACTCAATAAAGCTTGCAACATAATGTATTTCATCTATTAAAATTAAACTACTCTTAAATATTATCAATAATGATAGGTATTAAAGCATAGTTAATTCTTACTAATAAAAATTTTATTTTTAATAACATTATGATATAGTCAATAAAAATAATAAAAACACTATTTAATTACGTTTTATATGTTATATAGTGATATATTAGTAATGTGCTTGTATGGATAGGTTTTAGGGTCGTTTTTTATAATTTTTAAATGATGTTGACTGATAAGGGGATTGTCATGACAACTCAATTTTGTAGTCGTAGCCTAAAAAAAGGGTTGCAAAGTATCCTGCTCAGTAGTTTTACAGTGGTCACACTTTTTAGTGCTGTAAATACTTATGCAGATGACAACAGTTTAATTCCTGCCAATTGTGAATTATTCGGTGTACATGACGAACTGTTAAATGATACACAGTTTGTACAAATTAAAAATGGGTTAGCCACTCAGTTAGGAAGCTTGCACCCTGGGCATGATATTGAAGGAATGGATGTCACTTCTGATGGGCAAATCTATGCAGCTTCAGGGGATGACCCAAGTAATGGCTTGCCTGCTGGACATTTATATCGTGTAAGTAAACAGGGTGAAATTGACTCTGTGGGGGATATTCGGTTTACAGTAAAGGGACAGGAAGTTTCTGGTAAGGAAATCGCGGCTTTATCTTTCCGTTTTGCTGATAACACCTTATGGGGTTGGGCTGAAGAGTGTGGTTTAATTAAAATTAATCCTAACACAGCAGAAGCAACGTTAGAACTTGCCTATCCTGATGGTGAAGCTGAAAACTATGAAACTTGCTTAAATATGGATCCTGCAAGCTATACCTCTCATATTGAAGATATGACTTGGGATACAACAGGGCGTACTATCTATTTTGTTGATCGTAAAGAACTACAATCTTACACACCAAAACGTACTGATGATCAAGAAGAAATTCAATCTATCACAACACTTCATTCTCCTATTGAGGCGATTGAAGCCCTACCTGATGGTAACTTACTATTAGCAGTAAATAACACAACAAAATTAATGGTTGTTGACCCTATGACAGGGGAGCAAGTGAGTAATGCAAATATCAATGTTGGTGCGTACACTGATATTGAAGCCTTTACATGGTCATGTCCATTGCCTACTCAAAATTGTGAAACCCCTACATGGACCTATGTGAAAGATTCTTTTACTGATGGGACAGGAACAGGAAACATTGTTGATATTAATGGGAATAAAATTGTACGTGGTGTAACCTATGAATTATTTGGGGTAGCCATACGCCAAGATGGTGAAAATATCACAATCGCCTTTAATTCTAATATGGGGCTACGCGGTACAGATGTCATTAACAATAATGCAGCAGATAATAATATAGCATGGACAGATTTTATTTTTGATTTTGCAGGCAAAAAATATGCAGTCCATTATGCAGCGGGTAATGACTCTGGTGTCACTGAACTTGGCTTATATAAAGGTGTGACTTTAAAAAATGTTACCAAAGAAAATTGGGGGTGGCCTAGTATGTCTCAATACTATAACAGCACAAACAATGCTGGGAAAAAACCATCTCTTGGTGATTTAGCTACTAAAAAACAGATTGAAAACTATTTTGATTTTGAAGGTTTCCGTAATACTCCTATTTCAGTTGCCTCAGGAACACGTGTAGAAGGTGATGAGTTCCGCTTATTATATGAAGCAGAGTTAGAACAGATGGGGCTTGATTTTAATGCAGGTTTAAACAGTAATAAACTAGGTCCTTACACATTTGGTTTTACCTTTAAAAAGCTGCCTGAAATGACAGGTAACTTTACAGCCTATACATTTACTGAATGTATTAATGATGGGATTGCAATTGTACGTAAATTCCCATTACCTTCATGCGAATAATTCAGTATTACTTTATTCCTAGTATAGGAATAATACTGTAAAACGATAACGTCGAACTGTGTTACATAGTTCGGCGTTTTTTTTGCTCAAAAATAATTAATTTTAAACTTATTAATAAGGGGAAGTAGGATGATGTCTTCTCAACGTATATGGAGCAGTTTACTTTTACTATGTATTCATACATTAGTTTATGCTGCACCAAATAATGATAATGTTGCGACTGCAATAGCTATTACACAATTACCTTATCAAAACCAACAAGCCACAACTGAAGCCACACTAGAAACAGATGAACTAACCAGCCAATGTTTAACAGATGTGGGCGCAACAGTATGGTATCGCTATACTGCAACAAAAACTGAAACTATTATTTTATCTACTGCTGAATCCAGTTATGACACAGTATTATCTGTATGGGCAGGAAATGATCATCCTTTAACAGAAGTAGATTGTAATGATGATCATGCTAATACTTCACAATCTCAAGTGAGTATTACAACACAACAAGGTAAATCGTATTTTATTAGTGTTGGCGGATATTTAGGTGAAGTAGGTGCATTGGTTTTAAATGTAACGGCTGTGACTGATAGTAAAAATGATCATTTAGCTAATGCACAACGTATTAATACGGTGCCACAACAAATAACGCAGCAACAAGTTAGTATGAGCTTAGAGGAAAGTGAAGTTTTACCAAGTTGTCAAAAAGAGATATCCAGCAGTATGTGGTATCAGTACACAGCAACTGAAACAGCTACACTAAGCCTTGATACATTAAATTCTGATTTTAATACAGTCTTATCAGTCTGGACTGGAGATAGCCATCCTTTAACAGAACTTGCTTGCAATGATGACAGTAATGGGGTGAGTTCGCGCCTTAATTTTATTACACAAAAAAATACTATTTATTATATTCAAGTAGGTGAAGCAAAAAGCTTAGCAGGTGAAAATGAAAGCAATAATATTATGGTGCTAACCGTACAGCACCCTCCTGTGAATGATGAGCAGGATAATGCATTCATCATTGATGGTTCCTTACCCTATTTATACCAGCAAGATACACAAGGTGCGGGACAGAGCCGTAAAGAGCCTACTCCAAGCTGTGCCACAGCGGGAGCAACCGTATGGTATAGCTATAATGCAACAAAAACTGAAACCTTATATGCATCCACAGAAAATAGTGCTTATGATACGGTACTTTCAGTCTGGCAACAGGAGGCTGATACATGGCAGGAACTTGCATGTAATAATGATGAAGCATTGGATCTAAATGGTTTTCCAACCGCTAATACAGCAAGACTTGATATTTCAGTAGTAAAAGGTGAATCCTACTATTTTGCAGTTAGTGGCGCGATGGAAAATAATAATGCTGCAACAGGAAATTTAACACTCCAACTTTCTACAAAAAATGCAGTCGTTACCCCCTCAACATTACAAATCTTAAAGCAACCTGATGATCATATTATTGAGCGCGATGAGCAGGTATCTTTACTGGTTACCATTAATCAAGATACAAATATTACATACCAATGGTATCAAGGTAAAACAGGTGATATGAGCTTAGCTGTTGGTGATAATGCAGCACAATTTACTACCCCCGCTTTGACAGAGACAACAAATTACTGGGTGGCTGTCAATGATGGGACAACAACATTAAATAGTCGTACTGTTGTAATCAGCTTAAAAGATACTGTCTTAACAGGAAATGGTATTGGGGTGGATAGCACAGGGCAGGCACGTAGTAGTAATGCAAATGTCGTTGGCTTGGTCACTATTACACCTGATGAACCTACACATATTGATACAGTTGAACAGAGTGATATGGTATATATCAGTAGCCATGTTAGAGTGGATACTCAACATGTGGGGGAAATTGCAGATATTTTATTAGTTGGTTTATATACCAATGGTGAACACAGTCAGTTTTATATGCGTGATGGAGATATTTGGGTATTTTGGAGTGGTGACATGAGTGAGCTTGTTGCAGCACAAACAGAAGTGATATTACCTGAAACCTTAGATGTACCAATTTATGCTCATAACTTTAATAATTTGGTAGGAGAATTTTTAGTCTATACAGGTTATCGCCTTAAAGAAGATCTGTTTATTGTATATGGTACAGAGCCTACAAAATTTTCAGTCAATGAATAGCAATTAAGCTAGGGGATACCTGATAAAGGTATCCCTATCATTATCATAAAATTAATCAACAACCCATATTTTATTTAAAGCAAAACGTTGAAAAGGCATATTGATTGGTATCAGCTGTTGTACTGGGACATTACCCTCTTGATCGGGTGCATAAGCAACGCCTAAATCAGAATGCTGTGCTGTATTTTGTGTATTATCAAATTCAGCTAATAATAAATACTTTCCTACTTTTTCTGGCGTAAACTGCCCTGTATAAATACCATCTTCAGCTTGTGTATCAGGTTCAACTCCATCATCACGTACTGTTATGGGTATCAATTGTTCATCTTCTGTTTCTACACCTGCCGTCACTTGCAACTGTGTAATGGGAAAATCAGCACTCAAATTAGCAAAAATACGTGTACTTTGCCCTACAGAAAGAGGATGTGTAGCTTCTGTATGCACAGTGGCAAAAAAACTGTGGCTATTATCTTTGGGCAATGCACTAACAGTCATCGCTGCTTCTGCCTCTCCTTGTTGTGTTGTCTGAAGGGATAACACCCAGTGACCTGCTAGAGGCTGTTGCTGTGTTTGCGTACAAAAATGATAAAGTTCTGCCTCTCCTTCAGCTTCTTGGATAACATCTTGGCAATGCGCTAAGGTGAACGGATGTTGTATACCTTGTGGGTCATGCAATGTTATGGTGAGATCATCAAGGCTTCCTTCATACTCTACACGAATATCTACCTTACCTAAGGATTCATCTAAATAAAAAGGCATCTCTGTCATGTTTTCAAATACGATAAATTGATGAGCTATGGTAACATCAAGGCTTGGGGATAAGCTTTGGTGGACTGTTTCAATTACTTGTTGTAAACGTCGAGGTGTTGCGGCGCGGTAGAACTCTCCCCCTGTTAACTCTGCAATTTGATGCAGCTCATGATTCACGGAAACCTCTTGGTTATCTGCAAGAATAAAAAGTAGAGTACCTGCTTGAGCATAGTGTGTGGCAACATCACGAAGTGGTATATCATCCTCAGCTTGTTTTCCATGGGTAAATAAATATACAGCATGAGAAAATTGCTCAAAATATTGGTTACTTTGCATTGACTGCAACGCGTTAGTTAATGCTTCTCCTGTTATCGCCTCTCCCTGGCCTGTTTGAATAGTCTCTATGGCTGCAATCAATGTATCACGTGTGGCTTCACTATCAATTAAAGTTAAAGCTTGAATTGGTGTAACCTGTTCATCAACAGCAATGACAGCAATTACATCTCCTATCTCAGATTGATCCACCAAGGATTGAGCTGCTGCTTTAAGGTGATGTAAATATTGTGCTGATACAGCAGTAGAATGATCAATAATAAGATATTGTATTGTACCAACCCATTCTACTGCTTGGTTACGGCGTGCTGATGGTGTTTGTGTGCTCCCTTGTTTAAAAATCACCTGTAAATCTTGCAAGGCAGCTGCTAAACCTTCAGGTGTATCTATTTCTATAGAGGGTGGTTCTCCTGTTGCAGGGGCCGTATTGACTAGCTCAGGATAATAAGCACGTGTATTACCTTGATGAGGAGGGTCTTGCTCAGGAGAACGGGTTAATGTATCCCATGCATGATGGGAGTACATGCGATAATGTGCATTTTGAGTACTGCCGCTTTGTGCAGTAGAAAAATTTAACCAACGTATATCAGATAAGCTATCACTGCTTGAATTAATTGCATTCCATTGTGTATTCATGATTGATATATCAGTAGGAATATCTTCTACACAGGGTAAAAAAGGGCGAAGTTTACTACAATGGTTTTTGCCTTTGTATTCATCATAGAGCCCATAAAAAAAATGCCCCCATTCATGTGCTAAAGTATAACCCCCTGCTCTGGGAGTATTTAACATGCCATAGCGTGATGGATTATTTGCCCCAATATCACAATGCTGCAAACGTTTTCCTTTATGCCCATAGCCTGCTAATTGAGAATTAAACCAACAAGGCTGCCCTCGGTTATCTTTATCTTTTAACCAAAGAATATCCGTATTATCAGCATGTCCACCATCAGTAAATACAGTGACTTTACCAAGGCGGTGTGCACCATTAGACGCTTCATATAAAGCTTCAGAAAAGTGTTGAAAATTTGCTGTTATGGCTTGTTGTTTATCTAATGTATTGGCATAGGTATCATAATAAGAAACACGTATATTAATGGCGCGTGTACCTGTTGTAAGTTGGTGTGTTAAGTATTGCCAGTACAATCCTGTGCTATCTGTTGTAATAGGAATATTAGCCAGTTCAGCGCGATAACTATCCCCTGCAATATCTAATTGATGCACACTCAGCCCTAAGCTAGGGGTGAGTGTCGAGCAAGCTGATGTATCTAATGTGCAGCTACTAGGATTAAGAGAACTGGGATCTAATTTCCAAACAAGCCCTGAATGGTTGGCTTGGGGAGTAAGCTGCATACTGGCTGTATACACTTGGTCATTATGGATAACACAAGGTATATCAAGTTGCAGTGTGACAGGATCAAGTTTACTTGTAGTACAAGCACTGGCAGCTAAGGCAATACTGTATTGCCCTCCCCAGAATAATAACGATAAACAAATAATAAAAATTTTCATTAGTTTATCCTTTGATTAATCTTCAATTTCTAATTTTGTCGCTAAAATACTATTACCTGTAAAAATCCCACTAACTTCAATCAAAGATTGTTGTAGATTAGGCAAAACAACGCTTGCTTTAATTAATTGTTCTGTATTCCCTGTTGTTTCATCTTCAAACAATGTATTGGCATCAGTGAAGATTTGAATACCTAAAATACTAAAACTATTTGCTACACTATTTAAATTATCAACAGGCCCAACAATTTGTACTTCAGCATCCTCTCGGACTTCACGAACAATAGTTTCTGCAACTAAACTATTATTTGTTAAATCAAGAAAACCACTCATAGCTAAACGATCACCCACTTGTAATTGATCAATACCATAAGGAACTAAGCCATCACGCTGATCTCTAAATTGAGTTGAAGTAGTCATATTAATAGACAAGCCTAATAAAGTTACTGTATTCCCTTCAATCGCTTCAATATCAGCCTCAATACCAATACGTCCTGATGGAGTACGTTGTGAAGCAACATCTAAAAATTTAATTTCATCAAGGATGATGGTACCTTGATTATTTAGCTGTCCTTCAATTTCTACTTTTACACCATTTTTCAAATCAGCAGCAGTTCCATATTTAAAAAGTGTTTGTGCTGTATAAGTCACAGGGAACTGCTCAACAGTAAAACTATTAATATTAGTTAAGTTACTAATAAAGCCTTCAATCTCTATTTCTGTCACATCACTTAAATCAAAACTTTCTTTTTCAATCACTGTTGCAACTAAACGGCTATTGATATAACGCCCTTTAACTTCAACAAATAATCCATTTTCAATGTGTGAAAAATTAAATAATTGTGCTTGGCTATAATCTACGAGCATTGTACCGATCATAAATGTAGAGCGTATTGTATTAAGCTGGCTTATTGCGCCAAGTACTTCAAATTCTTGACTAGCATTTTCTAGTGCAATCCATGTAGCGCGAATTGTATTATCAGCATCAATGAGTCCACTCACATTAACAATATCGCCTATTTTTAAGGTATTTATATTGCCATCAAAAATAGTGGTTTTCTCAAAATAAATACGCTGTCCTAATACAATAAAATGATCAGCGTGAATGGCTTGAATAGGTCCTTTTACATTTTCATTAAAATGTACACTTAACGCCTGATTTTTATTGTTTTCTTTTGTACTTTCAATACGTACAACCATACCTACTTGCAATTGGTTTTCTGTGGCTTCTTGGCCATTGATAATAATTTTTGCATTTTGTGTATCAAAGCGTACACCATTAACAAAAACACTCCCAAATGAGGAAATTGAGCCAATACTAATATCTCTTTTTCCTGTGCCGCCTATTCCTCCTGTGGCAATGAGATCACCAAAGCCACCACTTCCTCCTCCACAGGCAGTTAAGAGAAGTAATAAAAAAGTAATTGTTAGAGATCTAATGCTGATGCACGGTAAATTCATTCTGGTTCCTCTACATCTTCTTCAAAAAAATAAATACCAACCCCAGCATGTTTTTTTCCTGTCCCAGGGTTATCTGGGTTTAAATCACGATCTTGTGTTGCTAACCAAGCATCTAAAGATTCTAAACAAATTTGTGCATGTTTAGCGGTCAGTTTGCGTAGTTCTGGAATAGCTTCATTGGGTAAGTTGTTATAAGCGACTTTACGTTGATAATAGACGGCTTCAGGTTTGCAATGCAAATTATGATCAATTGTATTAATTAATAAAGCGACATCTGTTCCTAAAATATTAATTTTTTCAGCATTATCGCCCGTATTTGGTATATAAGCACGCTCTAATAAACGTAACCGCCCATCAGCTAATTTTTCAATCGCCTTAACGCGTAGTAATTCATCTAAAATGGCGCGTACAGGAATATCACCACTGTGTTTTTTAACTAGCTGGCTAAATGTTGCCCCTTCACCTTCTAAAGGAAGAACTGCAGGTTCTTGCCAGCCATCCTGAAAAGTTGGATCACGTATCCACCCACCAATAACTCGCGCCGCACGGTTATAACGTGCATGGGCATGACTTGGATCAGCTTGTTCTTTTACATTTTTAACTTCTTTACGTGATAGCCCTGTGACAACAGAAATACGAGAATCTGTCATTTTTTTATTAGTAATACCAAATTCTTTAGCTGCTACATCCACATAAACCCACTTAGCAATACTATTAAACATAGCAAAAGAGATACCATTACGTAATAGTATTCGTACTAAAGGGCGTAATAAAACTTGTGTAGTATGGGATATAACTTGTTTAAGCTCATTCATAAGTTGCCATCTAGGTGTGATAAGTCTCGAGTCATAGTTGTTAGAAGAAAAAGCTAATAAACTAATTAATAGGGCTATATTGAAGCTTAAGGTGATATTTATGTGTAAAAAAATCTAATATCAGCAAGGGATGGATATAGATGATTATACTATTGATAAAACATGCTTGTAAGCCAGCTTGATAGTTTGTCTATTTAAATATTTTTATTCAATAAAATATTACCTATTAATGGATTAGTATTATTAAAATTTACCTACCTAGTGTATTTGTACTTAATAGCCAGAATAAACTTTGATAAATAACATTCTTAATTTTATTGATTCCCATACTTATTATTATATGACTAAAAAATAAAAATTAAATGGTACTTTTATCCCAAATATATAGCTTAATTTTTATAATATCAATAGCTATCAATAAAAAAACAATATTAAATTATTGTATTTTAAAGTTTTTATATTTAAACATTTAATGTTCTCTATTTTTTCTTTTTACTTTTTTTCTTAATTTGGCTGAAGCTTAAAAAATCTAAAATTTTATTTATTAAAATAAACAACTAAGATAAAAACACCTTTTAAATGCCGTTTATCTATTAAAAAATACCGAATATCATGAGGTATCTCATTAATTAGGAATTTTTTACCAATTTATGGTTGACAGTGTTAGAGATGAGTCATAGTATTTACTCAAATATTGGGAATTTTTTACCATATTTTAGAGATAAGTATTTTTATTTAGTAAAGTGTTATTAATCAAGACAGCTAAAATAATCTTTATTAAGATTTTTGCTTTTTGATATTAATTTACTTAACTAAATAGAGAATGAGAAAAGAATATTTTTCTTGTGCATACTTCTTTTTTTAAATTTATTTTGGGAGTGAAGAGATAATGAAACTCAAAAGTTTTAGCTGTTCTATTGCTTTAATGGCAATGACAGTATTACCGATAACAGGGATGGCAAAACCTGAAGCCTATTTTGATAGTGCAACGAATATTTTACATTTACCTGAAGTAGATGCAGGGAGCTTAGGAAGCTTCTCTGTAGAGCTTAGTTTAAGCAATCCTGAACCTATTCAATTTTCTCTACTTAATGCAACACCTGTTGAATCAACAGGTGAACCTGTTGCTATGTATCGTACAGAAAATAATAGCCTGTCTGTTTTTAATGCTATCGTTAACGGGCAATTATTTAATGCAGAATTACAAGAATCTTCTAACGGTTTTGAATTAACAAGTATGATAGAAGATACGTCCTCTGATTTATTAGGATCAGCACCTTCTGTTGGTGGGGTTTGGAATGTTATCCCCGGTCTTTTAAAACAAGTTTCTGTCGGCGCGCCTCAACATGTTTGGGGTGTAAATAGTAATAATGATATTTTCCGCCGTGATGGCACGACTTGGACACATATAGGCGGGGTTTTAAAGCAAGTTTCTGTGGGCTGTGATGGGACTGTGTGGGGAGTTAACCCTTCTGATCAGATTTTTCGCTGGGATAATGCCAGTGGTTGGACTCAAATTGGGGGCAATTTAAGCCAAATTTCAGTGGGTAACCAATTGAATGTTTGGGGAGTGAATAGTGCGGGTAATATTTTCCGTTGGAATGGCTCTGGTTGGGAAGAGATAGGTGGTGTTTTAACCAATGTTTCTGCTGGGTGCGATGGAACAGTGTGGGGGGTAAATGGCTCTGGTAATATTTTCCGTCGAGATTATGCAGGTTGGACACAGATTAGTGGTGTTTTAAAACAAGTTTCTGTGGGTGATGCAGATAATGTTTGGGGGGTAAATGCTGCAGGTGCAACCTTCAAATGGAATCGTGGCGCATCAAACTGGACACAAATGCCCGGTATTTTACAAAATGTGTCTATTGCCAGTGGTAATACAGCAGTTTGGGGAATTCAATCAGGGGATACAATTGTACAAGGTGCAAGTCTTTTAACAACACCTGACGGGATTCAACAACGTAGTGGTACATTTTGGAATGAAGTTGGTGGGAGTTTAAAACAAATTTCTGTAGGGAACGCCTCCAATGTATGGGGTGTCAATTTATATGATGATATTTATCAGCGTAGTGGAAATACTTGGGTACATATCCCCGGTAAATTAAAACATGTCTCAGTTGGGTGTGATGGGACGACATGGGGAGTCAGTGCTGGAGATTATATTTATCGTCGTGATGGGGCTACTTGGACACAAATTGGAGGCTTGTTAAAACAAATCTCTGTGGGGAGTGCATCTCATGTATGGGGTGTCAATTATAAAGATGATATTTTTCAATGGAATGGTTCTGGCTGGGTCAATGTTGGTGGTAATTTAAAACATGTCTCAGTTGGATGTGATGGGACTGTCTGGGGAGTGAATGCAAGCGATGATATTTTCCGTCGTGATGGAAGTAGCTGGACAAATATTGGTGGTAAGCTAAAACAAATTGAAGTTGGCAGTTCAGGTCATGTATGGGGCAGCAATGCAAATGATGATATTTTCCAATGGAATGGCAGTACTTGGATACATATCACAGGTAAAGCAAAAAATGTCTCTGTTGGTAATGATGGCACTGTATGGGGAATTAAAAATTTAAGTGGGACACCTAAATCACGCGTTGATATGATCCGAATTGATATGGATGGTGATGGAACTTTTGAACAAATTCTTCAAGTTACTGATCAAGGTGGAAATAAATATTTTATCTACAAACCTTTAGCTATTTTATATACCTTAAAAGTATTTGGTATCAACTTAACTCAAACTGATATTGATCGCTTTAGCCCTGTGCAACGTCAAGCCCTTGCTGCGCAATCAGAAATTTCAGGGCTAACAGTGGATGCAAGTGGTAATGTACAAAGTTTTGATCCAACAGGTTTCAATAATAGCATTAATAATATTAAAGAAATGCAAGTCAGTGTTGCTGTTTCTGACCCAAGTTGGACACAAAGCCGTGTAGAAAGTACTTCAGGTGCAACAAAAACCACCACCACACAAATGAGTGGTTCAGTTGCTACGGTTACAATTAATGATAATCAAGGGAATAGCAGTAAAGTTACTTTTTTCTCAGTAGAGCACCAAGAAACTCAAGTTGGTGTTGAGGGTATGCCTTATATTGCTGGAACTGGACAACATAGTACTGAAATTTTCTTAGTTAAAGCAGAAAATACAAATACTAGTGGGCCTGTCACTACAACATCTACTGTAGTTGTTGGTAGTGCTACAGATAAAGCTTATATTAATGATAAAGGGATGGCATTTAATAAATCTGTTACCGCAGTTGCAGTGGATGGTACTGTTGGAGCACGTAACTCTACTCATGTTGTAGGGGGTGTTGGTGTTGGTGAAGGAGGTGGGGTTGCTGCTTCTTGGGGACAAAATGGTTTATACGGTTTTGAAACAGAAGTATACTTTTTTAAAGTGGGGGTATATGTTTCAGGTAGTGATGCAACCAATGCTTATAATGATAGTCGTACTTGGTTAGTTGGTGCTGCAAATAATACAGCAGATTGGAGTACACAAGCTTGGCATGATACATCAACTTGGTTTGCTAATACGGCTGATACAACTGGACAATCCACTATGCAGTTTGTAGATAAAACATCAAACTGGGCAGTAAATGCTTATAATGATGGTCAAAACGTGACAATGAGTATTATTGATGAAACGACAAGTGTCACTTTGCAAATCACTAATGCAACAACAAGTGCAGTAAATACTGTAACAAATAGTGTTGACTCTGCCATTCAAACAGGAAGTAATATTGCTACTGATGTAGGAAATACAATTAAAGATGTAGGATCTGTTGCAGGGAGTACTATTACTAGTACAGCAGATACCGTGGTTAATACTGTGAGTAGTGGTGCTAATACAGCAAACCAAACTGTAGTACAACCTGTTGTGAATTTTTTCTGCGGGATTTTTGGTTGCTAAATTCTAAAATAATTTCCTTTTAACACTAACTAATTTTATACCCTGATAGGTTTGACACTTATCAGGGTATTTTTTATTAGAGCTTATTTCTAAATAGTGCGTAAAGTATTTTATAACTTCACAACAATAAAAAGTGTGCAAAATTAAAGTTTTTGAGTAAAAAGATATCTTGAAAAAATATCTATAATTAAACCTTGCTGAAATTGCGGGAGAATGATAACATTCATTATATAATGGCTAAAAAATACTATAAATTTTTTAGCTGAAAATCGCATCCCCCTTTTTCCTCGATGGCATTTACCTTAATTGGTAAAAGTTTCACAGTGTCACCAACAACCCTCAGGTGATAAGCTGTTTTATGATGTGGATGTAGAATTTAAATAATAATAAGAGAGTTGCCACATGAGTGATAAAATTTTATGTAAATATCATCCGAATATTCCTGCTCGCCGCCATTGCACTCACTGTGATGTTGATTTTTGTGCACATTGTGCACAACCCAAAGAGAAAGGCAGTGATATCTATTTATGTCCTCTATGCCAGGAAAAACTTGAACCTATTAGTTTGAGTAATTTGATTGTGCCATTTTCGGAACGTTTACCGAAATTTTTTACTTACCCTGCTAATTCTGATTCATTGGTTTACACGGGTGCCTTATCAGTCGCCAGCATTGTGGCACTTTTCCCTCACAAGTTTTTTCGTCTTGCATTTTTATTAATTATGTTGGCGATGATTAACTATGCTTTTAAGTGTTTAAACCATACAGCGCGCGGACATCTTTCTGCCCCTGGTGTATTAGTAAATTATGATGCAGATACAAACCTAGCAAGAAAACAGATTGGTTTATTTTTTGTGTTGTTTGGTTTAGTTGGTTTGAGTGGGTATTTTATTGGCTTAGAGATGGGGATTATTATAGGGCTGTTGGTATTACTTTGTATCCCAGCTGCAATCATGATTTTGGCGGTTGAATCCAGATTTATGGCTGCAATTAATCCATTTAAATGGTTAACGCTGATTAAAACAGTGGGGGCATCATATTTTCAGTTATATGGCTTTCTACTACTTGCTTCATTAATTTCTGGAGGCTTTCAAACTTTACTTAGTAGTGTTATTTCTCCTTATATAGTGATTATTCCCAGTATGTTTATTTCAGCTTATTTTACTGTGGTGATGTATCACATGATGGGCTATATAATTTATCAATACCATGAAGAGCTGGGGTTTGAATGCGTCAAAGGGGAAGATACTGAGCGTGCAAGCTTAGATGAATCTATGCTAAAAAAAGCAGCTGATCCTTTTTCTCAAGAAATCAAAATACTTATTGATGCTCAGCAGTGGGAGCAGGCGAAGCATATGGTGAAAAAAGCGTTGGCGCGTGAACCTGCCCCTAAATTAGATGAGCAGTATCACCAGTTATTAGTGCAAACGCAAGATACAAAATTATTGCTTAAGCATGGTGAAGCTTATATTACCTCTTTGCTTGGTGAGGGTAAAAAGAACCTAGCTAAGGCAATGAATGTGTATGTAAATTGTGTAAAAGCAAACCCTAATTATTTTTACCCTAATGCTGAAGCTGCATATAATATGGCAGAAGTTGCTGTACGTTGGAATAAAACTGATGCTGCATTACTCATGTTAAATAAGTTTACCCAGCGATATCCTGATAATTTATTGCTATACCCTCAAGCGTATTTTCTTGCTGCAAAAACTTTAGCAGAGAAGAAACAACAAACAGGGCAGGCGAAAAAAATTCTAAGTTCAGTTATTAAGCAATTTCCTCAGCATGAGCTAGTGCCTGAAGTTGAAATCTACTTGAAGAATTTAAAACAAGTAGAGTTAGCAACAAGTTAAGTTTTAATATTGAGTAGCTCTGGGTAACTGATAGCTCACCCCGAGCTATGTATTTAACTAAACGGCTACTTTCATCTATCGATTATCCTTGTGAATATTAGAAAAGCTTAATTTGATGTGTTATAACACATCAATTTGATGATTTAGCTATTGGGAGATATGAAAATGAATAAACCAGAAAAATTTTGGGATAAAGCTTCAAAAAACTATGACAATACAGAGGAACGATTTGAATATATTCACCGTAAATCTAGGGATAAAACTAAAAAATACCTCAGGGAGAGTAATATTGTTTTAGATTATGGGTGTGGTACAGGTACAGCATCTTGTGAATTTGCCAGTCAAGTAAAAGATATTTATGCTATTGATATATCATCTAAAATGATTAAGTTAGCAAAAGAAAAAGCAGCTATTAGTAAAGTTAAAAATATAAATTTTGAGCAAGCAGGTATTTTTGATAATAGATATGAAAAGGAATCATTTGATGTAATTCTGGCCTTCAATATGTTGCATACAGTGCCTAATCCCCAAGATGTTATGAAAAAAATAAATGAACTGTTAAAACCTGATGGGTTATTTATTTCTGTTACACCTTGCCTACGGCAAAAGATGTCATTTTTAGTAAACCTTCAAATTCAGCTTGTTCGGATATTGTGTAAAATTGGAATAATTCCTATTCCTATAAGAAGGCTTAAAAATACTGAGCTGGATGATTTAATAGTAAATGGAGATTTTAAGGTTATTGAAACAGAAAATATTTATAAAGGAGCATCTAGCTACTTTGTTGTAGCAAAGAAAGTATATAAAAGCTAATTTTATTTAAGAGCTGTAGTTATCCTTTACTACCATGACATCATGTAGATAAACAGCATAGTATCAATTATGGCAATACCAAGCAAAAAATAAAAAAGCCCATTAAAATATGGGCTTAAATTCTTTTTTTGCTAGTTAATGCCGACCGTTATTTAATGTATAATCATTCCCACTCAATAGTTGCAGGGGGTTTGCTAGAGATATCATAGGCAACACGTGAGATACCTGACACTTCATTAATAATACGATTGGATAAAGTTTCTAGTAAATCGTAAGGTAAGTGTGCCCAACGTGCAGTCATAAAATCAATGGTTTCAACGGCGCGTAAGCTGACAACATAGTCATATTTACGTGCATCTCCCATTACCCCAACCGATTTAACAGGTAAGAAGACAGCAAAAGCTTGGCTGACTTTATCATACCAGTCATTTTTACGTAGCTCTTCAATAAAAATTGCATCAGCTTGGCGTAAAATATCAGCATATTCTTTTTTCACTTCACCTAGAATACGTACACCTAAACCAGGGCCAGGGAAAGGATGACGATAGACCATTTCATGAGGTAAACCTAGTGCAACACCCAGTTTACGTACTTCATCTTTAAAGAGTTCACGTAATGGTTCAACCAGTTTAAGCTCCATATCTTCAGGTAATCCACCCACATTATGGTGTGATTTAATCACATGGGCTTTGCCTGATTTTGCCCCTGCTGATTCGATTACATCAGGATAAATTGTCCCTTGTGCTAGCCATTTAGCATCTGTTAATTTACTTGCTTCTTCTTCAAAAATTTCAATAAACAGGTTACCAATTACTTTACGTTTTTTCTCTGGATCATTTTCACCTGCTAAGGCGGTTAAAAAACGCTCTTCTGCATTCACACGAATGACTTTAATACCCATGTGTTCAGCAAAGGTTGCCATAACTTGATCACCTTCATTAAGGCGCAATAAGCCATTATCAACAAAGACACAGGTGAGCTGATCACCGATTGCTTGATGTAATAAGGCCGCAACAACAGAAGAATCAACCCCACCTGATAAACCTAAAATAACTTGATCCGTACCAACTTGTTTACGTACTGCGTCAATACTGTCTTCAATAATATTATTGGCTGTCCATAAAGCATCACATTTACAAATATCTAAGATAAAGCGTTTGAGTAAGCGCGCCCCTTGCTTAGTATGGGTGACTTCAGGGTGGAACTGTACACCATAGAAATGGCGCGTCTCATCAGCCATGGCTGCAATTGGTGCATTCTCAGTGGAAGCTATCAGCTCAAAGCCTTTTGGTAATTGGCTAACACGGTCACCGTGACTCATCCAAACATCTAATAAAATTGTACCATTAGGGGTGACATGATCTTCAATGTTATGTAATAAAGGAGATTCACCATGTAGTTTAACTTGTGCATAACCAAACTCTCGTAAATCACTGCCTTCTACTTCTCCCCCTAACTGGGCTGCCATGGTTTGCATACCATAGCAAATCCCTAAAACAGGAATATCTAATTGAAAGACACATTCAGGGGCACGGTAACTGACACCCATATCATTTACAGATTCAGGGCTACCAGATAGGATAATACCTTTAGGGTTAAAAGCTTTAATGGCTTCTTCAGACATGTCATAAGCATGAATTTCACAATAAACACCTACTTCGCGGACACGGCGAGCAATTAATTGGGTATATTGAGAACCAAAGTCTAAAATTAAAATACGGTGATCGTGTATATTTTGCATAGTTGCACGCTATTGAAGAGGAGGTAAAAAGATGATAAAAGCGGATAGAATGTTGCCTTATTATCAAGGCAACATCATCAAGTACTGTGTACCTAATTAAGAGAGATTATACCTCAATACGATAATTAGGTGCTTCTTTTGTAATCGTCACATCATGAACATGGCTTTCACGCATCCCTGCTGAGGTCACTTTGACAAATTCAGGTACAGTACGCATTTCATCTAAGTTATGACATCCTGTATAACCCATGCTAGAACGTAAGCCACCTAGTAGTTGATGAACAACATTCACAGCAGTCCCTTTATAAGGGATACGTCCTTCAATCCCTTCTGGTACTAATTTATCTGCTTCTGCTTCATCTTGGAAATAACGATCTTTAGAGCCTTGTGCTTGTGACATCGCGCCTAATGATCCCATACCCCGATAAGCTTTGTAGGAACGTCCTTGATAAAGTTCAACTTCCCCAGGGGCTTCATCTGTTCCTGCTAATAGGCTACCAACCATCACTACATAAGCACCTGCTGCCATGGCTTTAGCAATATCACCTGAGAAGCGTACTCCCCCATCAGCAATTAATGGCACACCTGTGCCTTCTAACTCTTTTGCAACATTAGAAATAGCTGTAATTTGAGGGACACCTACCCCTGCAACAATACGGGTTGTACAAATCGATCCCGGCCCAATCCCTACTTTGACACAATCTGCTCCTGCATCAACTAAGGCACGTGCAGCAGCAGCAGTCGCAATATTTCCACCAATAACTTGTAAATCAGGGTAATTTGCTTTAACCCAACGGATACGATCCAATACGCCTTGAGAGTGTCCGTGTGCAGTATCTACAACAACTAAATCAACACCCGCTTTAACTAAAGCATCTACACGCGCCTCTGTCTCATCTCCTGTTCCGACTGCTGCACCGACACGTAGTTGTTCATATTCATCTTTACATGCAAACGGTTTATCTGTGGCTTTTTGAATATCTTTGACTGTGATCATGCCACATAGTTCAAAGTCATCATTGACCACTAGGATTTTTTCAATACGATGCTTATGTAATAAGTATTCAATCTCTTCACGTGTTGCATCTTCTTTTACTGTGACCAAACGCTCTTTAGGGGTCATGACACTGGAAACAGGGTGATCATAGTGAGTTTCAAAACGTAAATCACGGCTAGTAACAATCCCAACAAGTTGCCCTTTATCCACAACAGGCACACCCGATATCTGGTGTGTTTTGGCTAGGGTAATGAGATCACGAATGCTGGTATGCGGGGAAGTTGTCACAGGATCTTTAATAATCCCACTTTCAAACTTCTTCACTTGACGGACTTGATATGCTTGCTCTGCAATCGTCATGTTTTTATGGATAATTCCTAAGCCCCCCTCTTGTGCCATCGTAATCGCTAGGCGCGCTTCAGTGACTGTATCCATTGCGGCTGAAATAAGCGGCATATTTAAGGCAATATCACGAGTAAGTTGGGTTCTTAAACTGACCTGCTTTGGAAGTACAGTGGAATGGGCAGGTAACAGTAAAACATCGTCAAATGTTAATCCTTCTTGAACAATACGCATGGCAGGTTTCCGTGGTCAATAAAATAAAAAATAATAAGTAGAAGTTTTTATAAATAGTACACCATTTTCATAATTATATATGAGATGGAGATACAGCAATTCGTTGTGTTAGTGAGTGTAATATATGTTGTGATACAAACTTGCTTATCTATATAAAGAGTGTCTATGACTCTATATAATAGAGTGTATGTATGATGATAGATGTTTGAGAAAAAAAGGTGTTGTTAGGCGAGTTGCTGCCCTGTTATAACAAAACAGTTTCAGCGTATCTTTATAATGATATGTCAGGGGTGAATAAAGAGTGTGGCGTAACATAGTCTATATTATGTTTTAGTTCACTGAAAAATCAAGTAAAACACTAGAAAAAAATACAATAGATGCAAATTAATGTATAGACAGTCAGAATTTTAACAATAAATTGTTTATAACACTAAGGGGATATTAAGGATGCGTGAGAAAATTCAACAATGTTTGATTCATATAAACCATATAGAAACACTAACAGACATTCCTTTTGATAAAGATGATTTAGATGTAGAAGATCGCTATACCACTCATTTAAAACCAGCTGCTGTATTATTACCAGTTGTTGAACGTGAGGCAGGTTTACATCTTATTTTAACGCAACGTACTGAACATTTACACAATCATGCAGGGCAAATTTGTTTTCCGGGTGGGCGACGTGATGACAGTGATAAAACACCGATTGAAACAGCATTGCGTGAGACAGAGGAAGAAATTGGTTTACAGCGTCAAAATATAGATATAGCAGGTTGTTTAAATAATTATAAAACAGGGACAGGGTTTTTAATCACCAGTGTCGTGGGGTTTGTGAATACAGAGTTTACTTTACGTTTAGATAGCTTTGAGGTAGCAGAAGCGTTTGAAGTGCCTTTAGCCTTTTTATTAGATAAAAAAAATCATCAGCGTGAAAGCATGGTTTATCAAGGTAAAGAACGCTTTTATCATGTCATTTATTATCAAAATCGTCGTATTTGGGGCGCGACAGCAGGTATTTTAGTTAATTTTTCTCACCGTTTTCATGCATTGGTGTAATTGTTATTTATGAGCCTATCTCGTTTTTTATATAGCTGTTTATTATATTTGTTAATTCCTTTGGTATGCTTACGTCTACTATGGCGGAGTGTACGCGCCCCTGCTTATCGTGCTCGTTGGTATGAACGTTTTGCATGGTATGTGGGAATACAAAAGCCAATGCAGTCGCCTATTTGGATACATGCTGTATCAGTGGGAGAGACACAAGCAGCGTTACCACTCATTAATACATTATTAACAGATTATCCTGATACCCCTATTTTAGTCACCACTACCACGCCAACAGGATCACAGCGTGTACATGATGCCTTAGGGGATAAAGTGATACATGTTTATTTACCCTATGATTTGCCTGATGCTGTGGCGCGTTTTTTACAATATATGCGTCCTAAATTATCGATTATCTTAGAAACAGAACTGTGGGCAAATTTATTTGCTGCCTGTCATCAACGCCGTATCCCTATTATTATTGCAAATGCACGCCTTTCAGCACGTTCGGCGCGGGGGTATAAAAAAATTGATACCCTAATTAAAGAAACACTAAACTATACAACAGTCATAGCTGCTCAAGCTGAATTAGATGCTCAGCGATTTATTAATCTAGGGACTTCTATTGATAAAGTTTTGACAACAGGTAATATTAAATTCGATCTACATATCAATATTGATGAGTTGAATGATAAAAAATTAATTTGGCGAGAGGCTTGGGGAGTACAACGTTTCATTTTATTAGCAGCCAGTACCCATGAGGGAGAAGAAGCACTGCTTTTAAATATTTATAAAATACTTAAATTACAGTTGCCTGATTTATTATTAGTTTTGGTGCCGCGCCATCCTGAACGTTTTAATCAAGTGGCAGAATTATGTAAAGCAGAAAATTTACACTGTACTCGTCGGAGTGAAAAAATACCTTGTACTGAAGAAACAGATATTTTTTTAGCTGATAGTATTGGGGAATTAATGCAATTTTACAGTGCGACAGATATTGCCTTTGTAGGAGGAAGCTTAGTTCCTGTTGGCGGGCATAACCCTTTAGAGCCTGCTGTACTAGGTATTCCTGTTCTCTTTGCTGCTCATATTTTTAATTTTACAGCGGTTTATCAAATATTAGTGGAAGCTGATGGGGCGCGTTGTGTCAGTACACAGCAAGAATTTATTGATACCATTAGTGCTTTATATCATGATAAAGCACTACGGCAACAACTTGGTAAGAATGGGAAGCAATGCGTATTAAGTAATCAAGGCGCGTTAACACAGCTTCTAACTATAGTTAATAAACATAACTCGTAAATGTATGCTGTTCATTAAAGTTTAATGTCAGCTTATCCCCTACTTGTAACAAACCAACACCTTCAGGTGTACCCGTTAGCACAATATCTCCTGCAAGCAGGGTAAAATATTGTGAAATATGCACTAATAAATCAACAATAGGTAATAACATTTGTTGCGTATTTCCTTGTTGACGCAACTGATCGTTAACGTGTAAAGAGAGTTGTAAGTTATTTGGGTTATCAATATCACGACTATCAATAAAAGGGGATAAAGGACATGCGCCATCAAATCCTTTTGCTAACTCCCACGGCTGTCCTTTTTGTTTTAATACGGTTTGTACATCACGCAATGTCAAATCTAAAGCTAAACCATATCCTGCAATACTTTTTAATGCACTGTCTTTATCTGCATTTTTTAAATCCTGACCAATTAAAATGGCAACTTCAAGCTCGTGATGACATTCTTTTCCATGTTTAGGTAACTGAATACCTTCAGATAAGGAAGTAAAGCTTGTACTCGGTTTCATAAAAAGGAGAGGTTCACTAGGCACTGCATTATTTAGCTCCTGAATATGTGCCATATAGTTACGCCCAATACAAACAGCTTTACCGACTGGGTACTCAAGATACTGACCTGAAGCACATTGATGTTTATATATCATGGATATTACCTAGGTAGAAATAATTAAACTTATTATATTTAGAGATTGAATGAAAAGAATATAAACAATAATGTATTGTAAAAATTTTTATGAACTATTAAAGTGATGTATACCCTATGTCATTTCCCTATTTTATAATAAAATGGAATACATAGATTTAATTATGCTTGTTATTCTTTTTATAAAATAATTACAAAATAAGTATAAAAAAGATAATATAATAGCTATAACAATAAAAACATATATTTTTATGTGTTAAATAATACATTAATCTTAAATAATTAAGATGTTGATTAAGTATTATACCTATGTATTACAAATACTTTTATATCAAAATATCTATCTATTGCTAGGACAATCTATACATGAGTACTGAGAGTACAGAGACGATTTTAATTGTAGATGATAGTCGTGTTTCTCGAATGCTAATTCGTGCCATTGTTAATCATGCACACCCTGATGCCGATGTTATTGAAGCAAGTAATGGTGAAGAAGCATTAAATAAATTAACCAGCTTACCGCTTACAATGGCAACATTAGACCTTAATATGCCAGGGATGGATGGTTTAGTACTGGCTACAAAGTTATTAGAGCAGTTTCCTGATGCAAAAATTGGTTTATTAACAGCAAATATTCAAGAAATGATTAGACAGAAAGCCAGTGCATTAGGGATTAGCTTTATCCCTAAACCAATTACCGAAGAAAAAATACTGAACTTTATTAATAATGGATGAATACATGCAATTATCAGAGTTGCACTATGATGCGATTACTGAACTACTTAATATTGGTATGGGGCAAGCAGCTGCCTCATTAAGTGAAATGGTTAATGAAGAGGTTAAACTCTCTGTACCTACAGTTGAACTTTTATCACGCAATAATGCAGCACACCACCTAAGTGCTTCACCTAAGCAAAAGATAGCTGCAGTAAAACAACATTTTGATGGTATTTTTTGGGGAGATGCATTACTTTTATTTCCCCAAGAAAAAAGTTTAGAGCTGGTACGTGCTCTGATGAAAAATGATGTACCATTGGAAATGTTAACTGAATTAGAACAGGATGCATTAACCGAAGTTGGAAATATTATTTTAAATAGCTGTATTAGTAGTTTAGCTAATGTGCTAGTTGAAGAAGTCACCAGTGAGCTACCTGTTTTTCTTGTAGGTTCTGCAAATGATGTGCTTGACTCTACTGTATTGAATAATGATGATTGTGTATTATTTTTACGGATGGACTTTGCATTACAAGAAAAGGATATTAATGGGTATGTTGCATTTATTTTAGATATCCCTTCTATTGAAAGTTTTAAACGTAGTATTGATAGTTATCTGACAGGTACAGGTATTTGAAGTACTTGAGCTTAAACAATGAATAATAAGCAACAATCTTCTGATTCTACTTTACACACCATTACTTACGATGCTTTACATACCTGTCATTTTGGTATCGTTATTATTAATGCAGTGATGGAGGTTGTAATATGGAATCATTGGATGGAGAAGCATACTGGGCTCACTCAAAATCATGTATTAGGAAAAAATTTATTTAGCTTATTACCTGAAGTAAAAGGGACACATATTGAGCACGTTTTGAACCTTTCGGCTAAAAATGGAATGTCCTCTATTTTATCACAATCTTTACACCATTCCCCACTTCCTCTTTATCCTCCTCATCTTTTATCAATAGCTAATAAAGACAAATCACAGCGTTTACAACAAACTATTATTGTGACCTCTTTACAAGAGAATCAACAACGTTATGTTTACTTGCAAATTATTGATATGTCACATGCAGTACAACATGAAGATTTATTACGCCAACAGGCTGTTGAAAATAAAAAATTAGCAGAACGTTACCACGCTAATGAGCAATATTTACAAGCTGTATTAGATAATGCGGTAGATGGTATTATTACCGTAAGTTCTAGTGGGCATATACATATGGCAAACCCTGCCGCTCACCGTATCTTTGACTATAACAAAGGGGAATTAAACCAAAAAGCATTGGTGGAACTCATCCCTTCCCTTGCTCAAATAGATACTTGTCTTACTGAGCAAGTACAGGGGCAAAGTACTTACCGTCATGGTTGGTGTTATGATTTACAAGGGGTCTGTAAAGATAAAAAAAATGTGGCATTAAATGGCGCGGTCAGTGAAATGCAAGCTGATAATGAATTGCTTTATATTATTATATTGCATGATATTACAGAACAAAAAATACAGCAGCAGGCATTAAAAACAGCAAAAGAAGTTGCTGAAGCGGCCAATCAAGCTAAAAGTGAATTTTTAGCCACCATGAGTCATGAAATTCGTACACCTATGAATGGTGTTATGGGGATGACTGAATTATTAGCCTTCACAGAATTAAATAAAAAGCAGAAGCATTATGTGGACATGATACAGTCCTCTAGTACAGCATTGCTCACCTTAATTAATGATATTTTAGATTTTTCACGTATTGAAGCAGGTAAATTAAAATTAGAATCTGTTACATTTGATGTGTGTGAACTACTGGAAGAAGTTGTTTCTTTATTTTCTGTTGCCTGTTATCGTAAAAAACTACTGTTCTTATGTGATCTTCCTGTGAGCTTTCCTTTTCGCTTACGAGGTGATCCCAGCCGTTTACGCCAAGTCGTTAACAATTTATTAGGGAATGCCATTAAGTTTACTGAAACAGGGCATATTATTCTAAAAGTCACTATCACCCCTATCTCAAATTCAACGCTACATACTGATACAACAGCTAACTTATATATAGAAGTCATAGATACTGGTATTGGGATTACACAAAAACAGCAAACACACTTATTTCAACCTTTTTCACAAGCAGATAGCTCAACAACTCGCCATTATGGTGGGACTGGACTTGGCTTGGTTATTTCCCGTCGTTTAATTACTATTATGGGCGGGAATATTGGTTTATTGAGTGAGCCTAAAACAGGGAGTACCTTTTGGTTTAATATTCCACTACTACAAACAGAAGAAGCCAGTAGTTATAAAGAAACATGCTATACCCATGTATTCAATACCTTACATATACTATCTGTTACACCACAGCATATAGAAAACCAATTATTACAGCAGTACTTGCAAGCATGGGGGATACAATCTCAGTATACGGAATTCCCTGCTCAATGTATTCAACTATTATATGCCCAGCTAAATAAACACCCTTATACATTATTAGTGATTGATGAATTAATGATAATGGAAGATGCTTCTGTTAATTTAATTCATATTATTCGTTCAGAGCCTCGTTTTACTCATATCCCAATTATTATTCTAGCAACCCTTGAAAAAATGATTGATGTCATACTAGAAGATGATTACATTTTCTATTTTAATAAACCCATTATTCCCCTGAAATTTTCCAAATTTCTATATAATGTAGTACAGAATAATGAAATAACTGTGCCCACTATCACTCCCTCCCAAAACCAATCTGATGTACTAAACAATAAACATATACTATTAGTAGAAGACAATCTTATTAATCAAGAAGTCACCAAAGAACTATTGGAAAATATGAAATGTACTGTAACTATCAGCAATGATGGTTTAGAAGCTTTAGAGGTACTGAGTGAGCACTGTTTTGACTTAGTCTTAATGGATTGTCATATGCCAAACTTAGATGGTTTTGAAACAACCCGTAAAATTCGACAGCTTGATATACGAAATAATACAGATCATAGTTTACCTATTATTGCCTTAACCGCCAACGCACTACAGGGTGATCGAGATAATTGTATTGCAGCGGGAATGAATAACTATTTATCAAAACCTGTACGTAGTGAAGCCTTAAAGCATATTTTATTTCATTACCTAGATCCTAATTACTTTCCTACTTCAACTGAAACTGAGGCAGATATATATTCCTCCTCTTCTCCTCCTATTAATAATATCTTGATATTAGATACAACTGTATTGCAAGAAATTGAAAGTGAAGTAAAGAACAAACCAAAAGGCTGGTTAATAAAGCTTTTTCTAACCGAGCTTCCCAGTTATCTAGATGATATTAATCAAGCTTTATTAATAGCAGATGAGAAAGCAACATATTTAGCACTACATAAATTAAAAGGGGGATGTACAAACATTGGTGCAAAACGTTTAGCACATATTTGTCAACAACTAGAAATATATAGTAAAAAAGAAAGTATAGCAGATGTAAAAAACCATTATCCTCAGCTTACAGAAGAAGCAGCCCGTTTAAAACAAGCTTTAGAAGCTTTACTTTAATACTGTTTACCCTACAGTAACATCAGAATTTTTCACTAGCTATCCATATCAAAATTCATTTTATAGCGATAATTTTTTAAGTCATTTAAAAATAAAAAAACAGATTAATCAATGTATTAAAAAAAATAGCTCTTTTTTTTAAAAAAAAGACTTGCCAAGCTCAAGTAAACGCTATACTATGCGCACTCCATCGACGTGATGAGGCACACAAGAAAGCGTGCTCAAGCGGTGGATAAGTTTTTAGCAACTTTTGAAACTAAAAACTTTTTAAAAAGTTCTTGACAATTTAAAGCGCATCGCTGATAATTATCAGCCTTTATTGCGGAGGGGTACCCAAGCGGTCAACGGGAACAGACTGTAAATCTGTCGGCTCAGCCTTCGAAGGTTCGAATCCTTCCCCCTCCACCACTTTAAATATTACAGTAAAGTGAGTGACCGTCAAAGAATCTTAAATAAAAGAATTTAAGCAAGGCGGGTGTAGTTCAACGGTAGAACCTCAGCCTTCCAAGCTGATGGTGTGGGTTCGATTCCCATCACCCGCTCCATATTATACCTTATCCAAGCCTAACTTGGGTGGGTTTTGTGCGTTTAAAAACTATTGCTTTTATAAGTGTATTTTAAGTTGACTTTTAAAAATTACTTTTTTTTAAAAGTCTATTTTATAAAGATTGGATTAAGCTCATATAGCTCAGTCGGTAGAGCACTTCCTTGGTAAGGAAGAGGTCACCAGTTCAAATCTGGTTATGAGCTCCAGATTGTAGTTTTGCTACTATCATTATTTCAGGGTAGCCGTTCAATCTATTTTAGTCATTTAGAGGATGAGATTTCCATGTCCAAGGAAAAATTTGAACGTAATAAACCCCATGTAAACGTGGGTACTATTGGTCACGTTGATCATGGTAAAACTACCTTAACAGCTGCATTAACAAAGTGTATGGCTGAGAAAAATGGTGGTGAGTTCAAAGACTACTCCAATATTGATAATGCACCTGAAGAACGTGAGCGTGGTATTACTATCGCGACTGCACACGTTGAATACGAATCTGAAGGCCGTCACTACGCACACGTAGATTGCCCCGGTCACGCAGATTACGTGAAGAACATGATTACTGGTGCTGCGCAAATGGACGGTGCAATCTTAGTTGTATCTGCTGCTGACGGCCCTATGCCACAAACACGTGAGCATATCTTATTATCTCGCCAAGTTGGTGTTCCTTACATTCTTGTGTATATGAACAAAGCTGACATGGTTGATGATGAAGAATTATTAGAATTAGTAGAAATGGAAATTCGTGAGTTATTAGATGCTTATGAATTCCCAGGTGATGATACACCAATCGTTGTTGGTTCTGCATTAAAAGCTTTAGAAGGCGATGAAAGCGATATTGGTGTTCCTTCTATTGTTAAATTAGTAGATGAAATGGACAAATATGTTCCAGAACCAGAGCGTGATATTGACCAAGACTTCTTAATGCCTATTGAAGATGTATTTTCCATCTCAGGTCGTGGGACTGTTGTCACAGGTCGTATCGAACGTGGTATTGTTAAAGTTGGTGAAGAAATTGAAATCGTTGGTATCAACGACACCACTAAAACAACATGTACAGGTGTTGAAATGTTCCGCAAACTTCTTGATGAAGGGGTTGCAGGGGACAACGTAGGGGTTCTTTTACGTGGTACTAAACGTGAAGAAGTTCAGCGTGGACAAGTTTTAGCGAAACCTGGTACTATTACACCTCATACACACTTTGAAGCCGAAGTATATATCTTAAGTAAAGATGAAGGTGGACGTCACACACCATTCTTTAATGGTTACCGTCCTCAGTTCTACTTCCGTACAACAGATGTAACAGGTGCTGTTGATTTACCTGAAGGCGTTGAAATGGTCATGCCTGGTGATAACATCAAAATGGTTGTTAAATTAATCGACCCAATCGCAATGGAAGAAGGTTTACGCTTCGCGATTCGTGAAGGTGGTCGTACCGTTGGTGCTGGTGTTGTCGCAAAAGTTATTGAATAAATTACCTTCCGAGCAAGTCTAATACTTGTTCATTGGGGTGTTGCACACAGTGCAACACCTTAACTAAACGATTAAATAGGTCAGTAGCTCAATTGGCAGAGCAGCGGTCTCCAAAACCGCAGGTTGGGGGTTCGATTCCCTCCTGGCCTGCCACTATTTATTTGTAAGTCTCTTCATAACCACTTTGGAATAATAATGAGTACCAAAACAGATATGCCAGAGTCTGATAGCAAGCTTGACTTGGTCAGGTGGCTGTCGGTGGCTATTTTGCTGAGTATAGGTCTATTCGGTTTCTATTACTTTGCAGATAACTCATTGTTATTACGTGTTGTTGTACTGCTTGGATTAGTTGCGGGTAGTGTTTTTATTGCACTCAAAACAGTCAAAGGTCAGTTCGCACGCGGTTTTCTGCAAGATGCGTACATCGAAGTACGTAAAGTTATTTGGCCTTCCCGTCAAGAAACAATGCAAACAACAGGTATTGTAATTGTAGCGGTTATTATCGTTGCATTGATGGTATGGATGCTAGATAGTATTCTACTTTGGTTAGTGCGTTTACTAGTCGGTCAAGGGGGATAATCCCATGGCAATGCGCTGGTATGTTGTACATGCTCACTCTGGTTTTGAAAAATCTGTGATGCGCTCTTTACATGAGCGTATAGAACGCAGTGGTTTGCAAGACTATTTTGGTGAAGTGCTTGTTCCGACTGAAGAAGTCGTAGAAATGCGTGATGGACAAAAGCGCAAAAGTGATCGCAAACTTTTTCCTGGTTATGTACTTGTACAAATGGAAATGAATGGCGATACATGGCATTTAGTCAAAGATATACCTAAAGTAATGGGATTTATTGGTGGTACATTAGAACGTCCTGCCCCTATTTCTGATAAAGAAGCAGAATTAATTTTACAGCGCATCCAAGAAGGTGCTGAAAAACCACGGCCAAAAGTTCTCTTTGAGATTGGTGAAGTTGTGCGCGTTGTTGATGGTCCATTTAATGATTTTAATGGCGTAGTTGAAGAAGTTAACTATGAAAAAAACCGTTTACGTGTTGCTGTATTAATTTTCGGTCGTTCTACACCAGTAGAATTAGAATTTAGTCAAGTAGAGAAAGAATAGCCACTTTCATACTTATATAAAAGACTACCATTTGGGGAGCCGTTAGGCGTTTTACCCACGGAGTTTACTCATGGCAAAGAAAATAACCGCATATATTAAACTGCAAGTAAAAGCTGGTCAGGCAAATCCTAGCCCACCAGTTGGACCTGCTTTAGGTCAACATGGTTTAAATATCATGGAGTTCTGTAAAGCATTTAACGCAGCAACTCAAAGCTTAGAGCCTGGTTTACCTACACCTGTTGTTATTACTGCCTACAATGACCGTAGTTTTACCTTTATTACTAAAACACCTCCTGCTTCTGTCTTATTGAAAAAAGCTGCAGGCGTGAAAAGTGGTAGTGCAGTCCCTCACACTGATAAAGTGGGTAAAGTAACACGTGCGCAATTAGAAGAAATTGCTAACATTAAAATGCCTGACTTAACAGCTGCTGATTTAGAAGCTGCTGTACGTACTATTGCAGGTAGTGCACGTAGTATTGGTCTTGAGGTTGAGGGTTAATATCATGGCAAAGTTATCTAAACGCGCAAAAGCTATCCAAGAAAAAATTGATCGTACTAAACAGTACCCAATTAATGAAGCATTAGACACTTTAAAATCATTGCCTCCAGCAAAATTTGCTGAAGCAGTTGATGTCAGTGTTAACTTAGGTATTGACCCACGTAAATCAGATCAAGTTGTACGGGGCTCAACTGTATTACCTAACGGTACAGGTAAAACTGTACGTGTTGCTGTATTTACACAAGGTGCTAATGTAGAACTTGCTAAAGAAGCAGGGGCTGATATTGTTGGTTTTGATGATTTAGCTGCTGATGTAAAAGCAGGTAACATGGATTTTGATGTTGTGATTGCAACACCTGATGCAATGCGTGTTGTCGGTCAATTAGGTCAAATTTTAGGGCCACGTGGCTTAATGCCTAATCCTAAAGTAGGAACTGTCACACCAAATGTTGCTGAAGCAGTTAAAAATGCAAAAGCAGGTCAAGTTCGTTACCGTGCAGATAAAGCAGGTATTGTTCATTGTACTTTAGGTAAAGTTAACTTTGATGTTGATGCCTTACGTGAAAATTTAGAAACCTTATTAGTTGACTTAGTCAAAGCTAAACCAAGCACCGCAAAAGGTGTTTACATGAAAAAAATTACTGTATCCACAACAATGGGTCCAGGTTTAGCTGTTGATATAACAAGCGTAAACTATAAGTAAAACAGACTTTTTGGGCTGCTGGGTTTTATACTCCAGTGGCCATCAAAGACCGTAGGTGTCATCTAGTCCATGACTTAATAAGAAGCCTACGCAGATGGCAAAATCCGCAACACGGTTTTTGCTAGGGTAAAAAACCTAGGAGATAACGCGTGCCGCTTAAAATACAAGATAAGCAAGCTATCGTTGCTGAAGTTGCTGAAGTTGCATCTTCTGCTTATTCCGCAATTGCTGCGGAGTATCGTGGCATGACAGTTGACGAAATGACTGCATTACGTAAGCAAGCTCGTGAAAACGGTGTGTACTTACGTGTAGTTAGAAATACGTTAGCACGTCGCGCAATCGAAGGAACTGATTTTGAATGTATGCAAGAAACCCTAGTTGGGCCACTTGTTTTAGCATTTTCTCAAGAAGATCCGGGTGCGGCTGCACGTTTAATTCGTGATTATTCAAAAGAATGCGATAAGTTGGTTGTAAAAAGTATTGGAATTAGCGGTCAATTAATGGACGCTTCTGAGCTTGATACATTGGCTAAAATGCCTACTTATGACCAAGCTGTTGCTTCTCTTATGTCTGTCATGCAAGCACCTATTACTAAATTTGTTCAAACACTTAATGAAGTGCCTAGCAAATTTGTACGTACAGTTGCTGCAATTCGCGATAGCAAAGAAGACGCTTAATCGTTTTTTTAAATTTTATTCATTGTTTGTAAACCAAATAGTGTATTCATAATACTGGAGTATTATCATGGCTGTATCCAAAGAAGAAATCTTAGACGCAATTTCCGAAATGACTGTAATGGATGTTGTTGAATTAATCAGTGCAATGGAAGAAAAATTCGGCGTTTCTGCTGCTGCTGCTGTAGCTGTCGCTGCACCTGCTGCTGGCGGTGAAGCTGCTGCTGCTGCTGAGCAAACAGAGTTTGACGTTGTTTTAGCTAGCTTCGGTGATAAGAAAGTTGGTGTGATTAAAGCTGTCCGTGGTATCACTGGCTTAGGCTTAAAAGAAGCTAAACAGTTAGTAGAAGGTGCACCTTCTCCTGTGAAAGAAGCTGTATCTAAAGAAGAAGCAGAAACAATCAAGAAAGACTTGGAAGAAGCAGGCGCAACTGTAGAAATCAAGTAATATTATTACTTGTCTTCCATAATTTCTATATAAAATATAGATTTTATATTTTGGGCTGGTGGGCTAAGTACCACCGGCCTTTTTCTGCTATTACCTACATCCCCCCCCGTGAACGACTGACGTAGAGCCTTCAGTATCTGCGCAGCAATAGGTAACTAGGAGTACCAATGACTTACTCTTTTACTGAGAAAAAACGTCTTCGTAAGGACTTTGGTAAACGTCCAAGCATTTTGGATGTTCCTTATTTGCTCGCTACGCAAATTCAATCTTACTGCGATTTCTTGCAAACAGATATCCCCCCTGAACAAAGAGATGATGTCGGATTACATGCTGCTTTTAAATCTGTATTTCCCATAGTCAGTTACTCAGGAAATGCGGCGTTAGAATATGTAAGTTATCGATTAGGAAAACCGGCTTTTGATGTAAAAGAGTGTCAGGTTCGTGGTTTGACATATGCAGCTTCTTTACGTGTTAAAGTGCGCTTAGTGCTTTACGATAAAGATTCAAAAAACCAAGCAATTAAAGATATTAAAGAACAAGAAGTTTACATGGGTGAACTACCTTTAATGACACGTACAGGTACGTTTGTTATTAATGGGACTGAGCGTGTGATTGTCTCTCAATTACACCGTTCTCCAGGTGTGTTCTTCGATCACGATCGAGGTAAAACCCACTCTTCTGGTAAACTCCTCTTTGCTGCACGTGTGATTCCATACCGAGGTTCATGGTTAGATTTTGAATTTGATCATAAAGATTGTATTTTTGTCCGTATCGATCGCCGCCGTAAATTACCTGCTACTATCTTATTACGTGCTTTAGATTTCACCAACCAACAAATGTTGGATTTATTTTTTGAAACTCATAATGTGACACGCTCACAAGGTGAATATCATATTGAGCTCATTCCTGAGCGTTTACGTGGTGAAACGGCTGCTTTTGATATTAAAGCAAATAATGGTGATATCATTGTTGAAACAGGGCGTCGCATTACTGCTCGCCATATTAAACAGCTTGAAAAAGCGAATGTTTCAACCTTAGCGATACCTGAAACCTTTTTATTAGGTAAAGTAGTTGCTCATGATTTACTTTCACCTAATACAGGTAATGTATTAGCAAAAGCCAATGATGAAATTACCGAAGAAATTTTAGAAATTTTACAAGATCATGATATTACAGAGTTAAAGCTTCTTTATACAAATGATTTAGATAAAGGGCCTTATTTATCTGATACTTTACGTATTGATCCAACCCTTTCAGCCTTAGATGCACATATTGAAATTTATCGTATGATGCGTCCTGGTGAGCCACCTACTGCTGAAGCAGCTGAAGCCTTATTTAATAACTTATTCTTTACTGAAGATCGTTATGATTTATCTGCTGTCGGGCGAATGAAGTTTAACCGTCGAGTTGGGCGTGAGGAAATCACAGGTCAAGGGACTTTATCTACAGATGATATTTTAGATGTATTACGTACATTAATTGATATTCGCAATGGTGATGGCACGATTGATGATATTGATCACTTAGGTAACCGTCGTATTCGTTGCGTAGGGGAAATGGCAGAAAACCAATTCCGTGTTGGTTTAGTACGTGTAGAGCGTGCGGTAAAAGAGCGTTTAAGTGTTGCAGAATCTGAAGGCAGTATGCCACAAGAATTAATCAACGCAAAACCTGTTTCCGCAGCGATTCGTGAATTTTTTGGCTCCAGCCAATTGTCACAGTTTATGGATCAAAATAACCCCCTATCAGAAGTGACACACAAACGTCGTGTCTCCGCTTTAGGACCTGGAGGGTTAACACGTGAACGTGCAGGGTTTGAGGTACGTGATGTACATACCACGCACTATGGACGTGTGTGTCCTATTGAAACACCAGAGGGACCAAACATTGGTCTAATTAACTCTTTGGCTGTTTATGCACAAACTAACCGTTATGGTTTCTTAGAAACACCTTATCGTCGTGTAGAAAATGGACGTGTGACTGAGCATGTTGATTATTTATCTGCGATTGAAGAAGGGCGTTTTATTATTGCGCAAGCTAACGCATCTTTAGATAATGATGGCGAATTAATTGATGATTTAATCACTGCACGTCATGAAAATGAATTTACGTTAACAGCTCGCGATAAAGTCCAGTATATGGATGTTTCGCCAAAACAGATTGTATCTGTTGCAGCTGCATTAATCCCATTCTTAGAACATGATGATGCTAACCGTGCATTGATGGGATCAAACATGCAACGTCAAGCTGTCCCAACATTAAAGGCAGAAAAGCCATTAGTTGGAACGGGGATTGAACGGACTGTAGCAGTTGACTCAGGTGTTGTTGTCGTGGCTGAGCGAGGCGGTTTTGTTGATTCTGTTGATGCATCACGTATTGTTGTACGTGTGAATGATGCAGAAGCTATCCCAGGAGAATCTGGGGTGGATATTTACAACTTAACTAAATATACCCGCTCTAACCAAAATACATGTATTAACCAACGTCCTTTAGTACGCCCTGGTGATGTAATTAGCAAAGGTGATGTACTTGCAGATGGTCCTTCTACTGATTTAGGAGAATTAGCATTAGGTCAAAATATGCTAGTTGCCTTTATGCCATGGAATGGATACAACTTTGAGGACTCCATCTTAATTTCAGAGCGTGTAGTAGAAGAAGATCGCTTTACTTCTATTCATATTGTTGAATTAAGTTGTATGGCTCGTGATACTAAATTAGGGCCTGAAGAAATTACTGCTGATATTCCTAATGTGAGTGAAGCTGCACTTAACAAGCTTGATGAGTCAGGTATTGTATATATTGGTGCGGAAGTGAAACCAGGGGATATTTTAGTGGGTAAAGTGACCCCTAAAGGTGAAACCCAGCTAACCCCTGAGGAAAAACTCCTCCGTGCTATTTTTGGTGAAAAAGCGTCTGATGTAAAAGATACCTCTTTACGTGTTTCTTCTGGTACAACAGGAACCGTGATTGATGTGCAAGTCTTTACCCGTGATAGTGTAGAAAAAGACAGCCGTGCTAAACAAATTGAACAAGCTGAGCTTGAGAAGTTCCGTAAAGATTTACGTGATATGCAGCGTATTTCAGAAGCAGATACTTATGAGCGTTTAGAACGTATTTTAATCGGTCAAGATGCAATCAGTGGTCCTAATGGTTTACGCTCTGGCGAAACAGTTACAAAAGAGTACCTAGCTAGCGTCGCCCCTGAACAGTGGTTTGATATCAGTGTTCAAAATGGTGAGGTCAATGAGCAATTAGAGCGTGCAGTTGAGCAAATTAAAGAACAACGTCGCCGTGCTGATGAGCTGCTTGAAGAAAAACGCCGTAAGCTGAAAGAAGGGGATGATTTAGCCCCTGGTGTCCTTAAAATGGTTAAAGTGTACTTGGCAGTTAAACGTCGTGTACAACCTGGGGATAAAATGGCGGGTCGTCATGGGAACAAAGGGGTTATTTCCATGATTGTTCCTGTAGAAGATATGCCTTATCGTGCTGATGGTCGTCCTGTTGATATTGTCTTAAACCCACTGGGTGTTCCATCTCGAATGAACATCGGGCAGGTATTGGAAACTCACTTAGGTTGGGCTGCAAAAGGCTTAGGTGAAAAAGTCAACGGAATGCTAAAACAACAGCAAGAACAAGCAGAAAAAGTTGCCCAGTTACGTGAATTTTTAGCTAAAATCTACAATACTAGTGGTAAGAAAGAAGAACTTGACGAATTTTCTGATGATGAAATCTTAGAGATGTCAGCAAATTTACGTCGAGGTGTGCCGACTGCAACACCTGTGTTTGATGGCGCAAGTGAAACAGAAATCAAAGATATGTTAGAGCTTGCTGACTTGCCACGATCTGGGCAAACAGTATTGCATGATGGACGTACAGGAGAGGCGTTTGAGCGCAAAGTCACTGTAGGTTATATGTACATGTTAAAACTCAACCACTTAGTGGATGATAAAATGCATGCACGCTCTACAGGTCCTTACAGTCTGGTAACACAGCAACCATTGGGTGGTAAAGCTCAATTTGGTGGACAACGTTTCGGTGAAATGGAGGTATGGGCATTAGAAGCATATGGTGCAGCCTATACACTACAAGAAATGTTAACTGTGAAGTCTGATGATGTAAGCGGGCGGACGAAGATGTATAAAAACATCGTTGACGGTAACCATCATATGGAAGCCGGTATGCCTGAATCATTCAATGTATTAGTGAAAGAAATTCGTTCACTAAGCATTGATATTGAACTTGAATAGCACTCACTAAGCCGTAAAAACCAAGCTATATTTTGATAGCTTGGTTTTTTCTTCTCATTAGATTGGGAGAATAATCTTGAAAGATTTATTAAATCTACTGAATAGCCAAGGTCAAATCGAAGAGTTTGACAAAATATGTATCGGCTTAGCCTCTCCAGAAAAAATACGTTCTTGGTCATACGGTGAAGTTAAAAAGCCTGAAACCATTAACTATCGTACGTTCAAACCTGAACGTGATGGGTTGTTTTGTGCCAAAATTTTTGGTCCTATTAAGGACTATGAATGCTTATGTGGTAAATATAAGCGTTTAAAACACCGTGGTGTGGTATGTGAAAAATGTGGCGTAGAAGTTACACAAGCTAAAGTACGTCGTGATCGCATGGGTCATATCGAACTTGCTAGCCCTGTAGCACACATTTGGTATTTAAAATCCTTACCTTCTCGTATGGGTTTATTACTTGATGTGACTTTACGTGATATTGAGCGTATTCTTTATTTTGAAGCCTATGTGGTGATTGATCCCGGTTTAACTTCTTTAGATCGTGGACAATTATTAACAGAAGAAGCTTATTTAGATGCTCTAGAAGAGCATGGAGATGAGTTTGATGCCCGTATGGGTGCCGAAGCTATTTATGAATTATTACGTACTATTGACTTAGCGAATGAAGTAGGTGAATTACGTGAAGAAATTAATAGTACTTCTTCTGAAACAAAAGTTAAAAAGCTCAGCAAACGTTTAAAATTAGTTGAGTCATTTTTACACTCAGGTAACCGCCCTGAATGGATGGTTTTAAAAGTTTTACCTGTTTTACCTCCTGAATTACGTCCTCTAGTTCCTCTAGATGGTGGACGTTTTGCGACTTCTGATTTAAATGATTTATATCGTCGTGTTATTAACCGTAATAACCGTTTAAAACGCCTACTAGATTTAAATGCGCCAGATATTATTGTTCGTAATGAAAAGCGGATGTTACAAGAAGCGGTTGACGCGTTACTTGATAATGGACGACGTGGGCGTGCGATTACAGGGACTAATAAGTTACCTTTAAAATCATTAGCCGATATGATTAAAGGGAAGCAAGGGCGTTTCCGTCAAAACCTATTAGGTAAACGTGTTGATTATTCAGGACGTTCTGTCATTGTGGTGGGGCCTACATTGATGTTGCATCAATGTGGTTTACCTAAAAAAATGGCCTTAGAATTATTCAAACCATTTATTTTTGGTAAATTAGAATCAAAAGGTTTAGCCACTACCATTAAAGCCGCTAAGAAATTAGTTGAGCGTGAAGGCCCTGAAGTCTGGGATGTATTAGAAGATGTAATTCGTGAACATCCTGTGATGCTTAACCGTGCCCCAACTTTGCACCGTTTAGGGATTCAAGCTTTTGAACCTGTGTTAATTGAAGGGAAAGCCATTCAATTACACCCACTTGTATGTACCGCTTTTAATGCTGACTTTGATGGAGACCAAATGGCGGTTCATGTGCCATTATCTATTGAAGCACAACTTGAAGCCCGTGCATTAATGATGTCAACTAATAATGTATTATCACCTGCAAACGGTGAACCCATTATTGTGCCATCACAAGACGTGGTACTCGGTTTATACTTCATGTCACGTGAAAAAATTGGAGCTGAAGGTGAGGGTATGATCTTCGCTGATACCAAAGAAGTTCATCGTGCTTATGAAAACCGTGTAGTTGATTTACAAGCTAAAATTAAAGTTCGCCTTAACTTAGCTAGTTTTGATGAGCGTGGACGTGCTGACCGCGATAAAAATGGGGAAATTATCAAAAGCCGAAGTGTTGTTGATACAACGGTAGGACGCGCTTTATTATTTGATATTTTACCTGATGGTCTACCGTTTAGTTTCTTAAACTGTGATTTAACCAAGAAAAGTATTTCACGCTTAATCAATACAAGTTACCGTCGTGTTGGTTTAAAAGACACGGTTGTATTTGCTGATCAATTAATGTACACAGGGTTCTCTTTTGCAACCCGTGCAGGGATTTCTATTGGTATTGAGGATATGGTAATTCCTGATACAAAACCTGCCATTATTGATGAAGCGGAAACTGAAGTAAAAGATATTGAAGAACAATATGCTTCAGGTTTGATTACAAATGGGGAGCGTTATAATAAGGTTATCGATATTTGGTCACATACCAACGATCGTCTTGCTAAAGAAATGATGAAAAAATTAGGTAAAGAAACCTTTACCAATAAAGCAGGCGAAGACATCGAGCATCCTTCTTTTAACTCCATTTATATGATGGCTGATTCTGGAGCACGGGGTTCCGCTGCTCAGATTCGTCAGCTTGCAGGAATGCGGGGATTGATGGCAAAACCTGATGGTTCCATTATTGAAACCCCTATTACTGCAAACTTCCGTGAAGGGTTGAACGTTCTCCAGTACTTTATTTCAACACATGGTGCACGTAAAGGTCTAGCTGATACAGCGTTAAAAACGGCAAACTCTGGTTACTTAACCCGTCGTTTGGTAGATGTTGCACAAGATTTAGTTGTCTCTGAAGAAGATTGTGGCACTGTTCAAGGTTTAGACATGACCCCTGTTATTGAAGGGGGGGATGTTGTTGAGCCATTGGGTGAGCGTGTACTAGGACGTATCTTAGCGCAAGATGTACTCAAAGCAGAACAGGATGAGCCTGTGGCAACAGCAGGTACATTAATTGATGAATTCTGGGTAGAAAAACTAGAACGTGAAGGGATTGATCGCGTTAAAGTACGTTCTCCAATTAGTTGTGAATCTCGTCATGGTATTTGTGCAACCTGTTATGGACGTGATTTAGGACGTGGGCATATTGTGAATATTGGTGAAGCAGTGGGTGTTGTGGCAGCACAATCCATTGGGGAACCAGGAACACAGTTAACCATGCGTACCTTCCATATTGGGGGGGCAGCATCACGAGCAGCAGCTGTTAGCAGTGTTGAAGTAAAATCTAAAGGGCTTGTAAAACTCCATAACATTAAGTTTGTTGAGCAACAAACAGGTGATGATGAAGCTAGCAAATATATTGCTGTATCACGTTCAGGTGAGCTTGGTATTCTTGATGAATTTGGGCGTGAGCGTGAGCGTTACAAGATACCTTACGGAGCAGTTTTCACTGTAGCGGATAAAGACAGTGTTGAAGCAGGACAAACTATTGCAACATGGGATCCACATACTCACCCAGTGATTACTGAGGTGGCTGGACGGGTTCGCTTTACTGATGCCGTTGAAGGGGTTACTGTTAATCGTCATATTGATGAAATTACAGGCCTAAGTAGTCTGGAAGTGGCAGATCCAAAACAACGCCCAGCTCATGCAAAAGACTTGCGTCCAATGGTTAAATTGGTTGATGAGTTTGACAATGACTTAAATATTGCAGGTACAGATATGCCTGCTCAATATTTCCTACCTCCTAAAGCGATTATTAACGTTGAAGATGGTATTGAAGTCATGGTCGGGGATGTGATTGCACGTTTACCGCAAGAATCATCAAAAACCCGTGATATTACTGGGGGTCTACCACGTGTTGCAGATTTATTTGAAGCACGTATTCCAAAAGAGCCTTCTATTTTAGCTGAACGTTCAGGTACCGTAAGTTTTGGTAAAGATACTAAAACAAAACAGCGTATCGTGATGACGGACAAACTTGGTGAATCAGATGAGATCTCTATTCCTAAGTGGCGACATGTGAATGTATTCGAAGGGGAACATGTAGAACGTGGGGAAGTCATTGTTGATGGTGCACCTAATCCACATGATATCTTACGTTTATTAGGTGTGAGTGCACTTGCAAATTATATTGTTAATGAAGTGCAAGAAGTGTATCGCCTTCAAGGGGTGAAAATTAACGATAAGCATATTGAAGTTATTGTACGTCAAATGTTACGTAAGGTAATCATTAGTGATTCAGGTGATACCCGTTTATTACGTGGTGAACAAGTAGAACGTGCACGTCTATTAGAAGAAAACGAACAGGTTGAAACTGAAGAGAAAGAACCTGCTCGTTGGGAACCTATTTTATTAGGAATTACCAAGGCGTCTTTAGCAACAGAGTCCTTTATTTCTGCTGCATCTTTCCAAGAAACTACACGTGTGCTAACTGAAGCATCTGTGAATGGTAAATGGGATGACTTGCGGGGACTTAAAGAAAATGTTATAGTTGGGCGTTTGATACCAGCTGGTACAGGCTTGGCGTATCATTTAGAACGACAACGTAACAATCCAAAAAGTACTGTTTCTGCAGTCGGTTTATCAAAGCAAAAAGGGATAGAAAATCCCTCAGAAGCCTAGTATAAACAGTTACTTTTGTTTGGTGAGGTGCTTGACATTGTAGTAGTCTGCTACTATAATGTTGCGCCTTTAAGAAAGCTAGAACAGTAAGCTTTTTATTTCAAAACCTTATTTGGTATATTTGTGCAAATATACGGGGACGCTTTGGTACGTCATATTTGAAATACATAACTAAATTACTGTACTTAAGCCTCTATTTCTGGAAACAAATATGGCAACAATTAACCAATTAGTGCGAAATCCGCGTAAACGCCAAATAGTAAAAAGCAACGTGCCCGCATTGGCAGGTTGCCCACAAAAACGTGGCGTATGTACTCGTGTATATACAACAACCCCTAAGAAACCTAACTCAGCAATGCGTAAGGTTGCTCGTGTACGTTTAACCAATGGTATGGAAGTTACCACATACATTGGTGGTGAAGGCCACAACTTACAAGAACACTCCGTGGTGTTAATTCGCGGTGGTCGTGTAAAAGATTTACCTGGTGTACGTTACCATACTGTCCGTGGTAGCTTAGATACTTCTGGTGTTAGTGCAAGACGTCAAGGGCGTTCTAAATACGGTGCTAAACGTCCAAAATCTTAAGTACAGCATTCATTAATTAGTATTAACGAGTCAATAGGAATCCTCTGATGCCAAGAAGAAGAGTTGTTGCAAAACGCACCATTTTACCAGATCCTAAATTTGGTGATGAAACCGTTGCAAAGTTTATCAATATTGTCATGATCGACGGAAAAAAATCCGTTGCTGAACAAATTGTATACGGTGCTTTAGATCGTGTAATGGATAAAGTTGAAGGTGATACTGAAGCTTTAGAAATTTTCACTAAAGCATTAGATAATGTACGCCCTGTCGTTGAGGTTAAATCTCGACGTGTTGGGGGATCAACTTATCAAGTACCTGTTGAAGTACGTCCAGTGCGTCGTACTGCTTTAGCAATGCGTTGGTTAGTAGATTCTTCACGTAAACGTAGTGAAAAATCTATGGGTTTACGTCTTGCAGGCGAAATTCTTGATGCGTACGAAAATAAAGGTACAGCAATCAAGAAACGTGAAGATGTACATCGTATGGCAGAAGCTAACAAAGCATTCTCACATTTCCGTTGGTAATAAAATTTTAGTGATACACTAAAACTTTGTAATTCCACTCCAAATAATCTATGAAAGGTTTATAACGTGGCACGTAAAACACCTATTGAGCGCTACCGTAATGTAGGTATCATGGCGCATATCGATGCGGGAAAAACGACAACGACCGAGCGTATTTTATACTACACTGGTGTTTCGCATAAAATCGGTGAAGTACACGACGGCGCTGCAACCATGGACTGGATGGAGCAAGAGCAAGAGCGTGGTATTACCATTACCTCAGCAGCAACAACTTGCTTCTGGAGTGGGATGGCAAGACAGTTTAACGAACATCGCGTTAACATTATTGATACCCCAGGACACGTTGACTTTACTATTGAAGTAGAGCGTTCTTTGCGTGTATTAGATGGTGCATGTGCTGTATTTTGTGCAGTCGGGGGTGTTGAACCTCAGTCTGAAACAGTTTGGCGTCAAGCAAATAAATACGGTGTTCCTCGTATGGCATTTGTTAACAAAATGGATCGTGCGGGTGCTGATTTCTTACGTGTTGTTGAGCAAATCAAAACACGTTTAGCGGCACGTCCTGTTGCCATGCAAATCCCTATTGGTGCTGAAGAAAATTTTGAAGGGATTGTTGATCTTGTCAAAATGAAGGCAATCTTCTGGGAAGAAGAGAACATGGGTATGAAGTTCAGAGAGGAAACAATTCCTGCTGACTTACAAGATTTGTGTGATGAATGGCGTGAAAAACTCGTTGAATCTGCTGCAGAAGCAAGCGAAGAGTTAATGGATAAATACCTTGAAGAAGGTGATTTAACTGAAGACGATATTCGTTTAGGCATTCGTTTACAAACCTTAGCAAATGAAATTGTTCCAGCTTTCTGTGGTTCAGCCTTTAAAAATAAAGGTGTTCAAGCTGTATTAGATGCCTTTATCGAATACATGCCAAGTCCTGTTGATGTTCCAGCTATTGAAGGTATCCTTGATGATGGTGCTGAAACAGTTGCAGAGCGTAAATCATCAGATGATGAACCATTTGCTGCCTTAGCATTTAAAATTGCTACTGACCCGTTTGTGGGAACATTAACATTCTTCCGAGTTTACTCTGGTGTATTAAACTCAGGTGATACTGTTTACAACCCCTTAAAATCACGTCGTGAACGTGTGGGGCGTATTCTGCAAATGCATTCCAACTCACGTGAAGAAATTAAAGAAGTACGTGCTGGAGATATTGCGGCTGCAGTAGGTCTAAAAGATGTGACTACTGGGGAAACCTTATGTAGTAAAGACCACGTTATTACTTTAGAAAAAATGGAATTCCCTGAGCCAGTTATCTCTATTGCGGTTGAGCCAAAAACAAAGCCTGACCAAGAGAAAATGGGGATTGCTTTATCTAAACTTGCAGCAGAAGATCCTTCCTTCCGTGTGCGTACAGATGAAGAATCTGGGCAAACCATTATTTCTGGAATGGGTGAGTTACACTTAGATATCATTGTCGACCGTATGCGTCGTGAATTCAATGTGGAATCTAATGTCGGTGCACCACAAGTTGCTTACCGTGAAACGATTAAAGCACCTATTGAGCAAGAAGGTAAATTTGTACGCCAATCAGGTGGTCGTGGACAATACGGTCATGTTTGGTTAAAAATTGAACCTCAAGAAGCAGGTGCGGGTTACGAGTTTGTAAACGAAATTGTCGGTGGGGTTGTTCCACGTGAATACATTCCTGCAGTCGACAAAGGTGTACAAGATCAAATGCAGAATGGGGTGATTGCAGGTTACCCTGTTGTTGATGTTAAAGTTACCTTATATGATGGTTCTTATCATGATGTTGACTCTAGTGAAACTGCTTTCCGTATTGCAGGTTCCATGTGTTTCAAAGAAGGGGCTAAACGCGCTCAACCTATCTTATTAGAGCCAATTATGGCGGTTGAAGTGGTAACACCTGAAGAATACATGGGTGATGTAGTGGGTGACTTAAACCGTCGTCGCGGTATGTTACAAGGTATGGATGATATTCCTACTGGTAAGAGTGTACGTGCTGAAGTACCTTTATCTGAAATGTTTGGTTATGCAACAGACTTACGTTCTGCAACACAAGGTCGTGCAAGTTACACCATGCAGTTCGAAAAATACAATGAAGCACCAAACAATGTTGCTGAAGCTGTAATTAAAAAGAACGCTTCATAAAGCATATTTTTGATTTAATTATTTAGTTATTTAATTTTTTCTATGCCTGCCCTCATTGAGTTAGGATGGGCTTAGTTCTTTGAGCGAGGAAACGCGCGTGTCTAAAGAAAAGTTTGAACGTAATAAACCCCATGTAAACGTGGGTACTATTGGTCACGTTGACCATGGTAAAACCACTTTAACAGCTGCATTAACAAAATGTATGGCTGAAAGAAATGGTGGTGAGTTCAAAGACTACTCCAACATTGATAATGCACCTGAAGAACGTGAACGTGGTATTACCATCGCGACTGCGCACGTTGAATACGAATCTGAAGGCCGTCACTACGCACACGTAGATTGCCCCGGTCACGCAGATTACGTGAAGAACATGATTACTGGTGCTGCGCAAATGGACGGTGCAATCTTAGTTGTATCTGCTGCTGACGGCCCTATGCCACAAACACGTGAGCATATCTTATTATCTCGCCAAGTTGGTGTTCCTTACATTCTTGTGTATATGAACAAAGCTGACATGGTTGATGATGAAGAATTATTAGAATTAGTAGAAATGGAAATTCGTGAGTTATTAGATGCTTATGAATTCCCAGGTGATGATACACCAATCGTTGTTGGTTCTGCATTAAAAGCTTTAGAAGGCGATGAAAGCGATATTGGTGTTCCTTCTATTGTTAAATTAGTAGATGAAATGGACAAATATGTTCCAGAACCAGAGCGTGATATTGACCAAGACTTCTTAATGCCTATTGAAGATGTATTTTCCATCTCAGGTCGTGGGACTGTTGTCACAGGTCGTATCGAACGTGGTATTGTTAAAGTTGGTGAAGAAATTGAAATCGTTGGTATCAACGACACCACTAAAACAACATGTACAGGTGTTGAAATGTTCCGCAAACTTCTTGATGAAGGGGTTGCAGGGGACAACGTAGGGGTTCTTTTACGTGGTACTAAACGTGAAGAAGTTCAGCGTGGACAAGTTTTAGCGAAACCTGGTACTATTACACCTCATACACACTTTGAAGCCGAAGTATATATCTTAAGTAAAGATGAAGGTGGACGTCACACACCATTCTTTAATGGTTACCGTCCTCAGTTCTACTTCCGTACAACAGATGTAACAGGTGCTGTTGATTTACCTGAAGGCGTTGAAATGGTCATGCCTGGTGATAACATCAAAATGGTTGTTAAATTAATCGACCCAATCGCAATGGAAGAAGGTTTACGCTTCGCGATTCGTGAAGGTGGTCGTACCGTTGGTGCTGGTGTTGTTGCTAAGGTAATTGAATAATGGCAAATCAAAGAATTCGTATCCGCCTGAAAGCATTTGATCACCGTCTTATTGATCAATCTGCACGTGAAATTGTTGAAACAGCACGTCGCACAGGGGCACAGTTACGAGGCCCAATCCCTCTGCCAACTAAAAAAGAACGTTTTACTGTTCTGATTTCACCACACGTGAACAAAGATGCACGTGATCAGTATGAAATCCGTACACACAAACGTTTATTGGACATCATCAATCCTACCGACAAAACTGTAGACTCTTTAATGAAGTTAGATTTGGCGGCAGGTGTTGACGTACAAATTAAGTTAAATTAGTACAACACGCTGTAAAATACCACCTCTTTTTAACTAGTTTAGAAAATTAAAAAAAGAGGAAGGGGCTTTTTTTTTATAAAAAAGCCATGACAAAGGTTTTACAGCGTACTACAGAGGTACAAATAATGGCAGTAGGAATTGTCGGTCGAAAGTGTGGTATGACTCGAATTTTTACAGAAGACGGACATTCCGTTCCTGTAACAGTCATCGAAGCTGAACCGAACCGTGTAACACAAGTTAAAACAAATGAAACTGATCGTTATAATGCGATCCAGGTCACTTGTGGTGCACGTCGTGCGAATCGTGTAAACAAACCTTCAGCAGGTCACTTTGCTAAAGCAAATGTAGATGCTGGACGTGGTTTATGGGAATTTCGTCTAAAAGATGGTGAAACCAGTGATCTTGAAATTGGTAAAGATATCACCGTAGATATTTTTGAAGCAGGTCAAAAAGTTGATGTAACAGGCACAAGCAAAGGTAAAGGTTTTGCTGGGGTCATTAAACGTCATAACTTTGCTATGCAAGATGCAACTCACGGTAACTCTTTATCTCATCGTGCACCTGGTTCTATTGGGCAAAACCAATCACCTGGGCGTGTCTTTAAAGGTAAAAAAATGGCAGGTCAAATGGGGAATGTACGCCGTACTGTACAGAACCTAGAGATTGTTCGTGTTGATGCTGCTCGTAACTTACTTTTAGTTAAAGGTGCCATCCCTGGCGCACCTGGCGGTGACGTAGTGATTTGTCCCGCAGTGAAACAACGCTAAGAGGATAGGATCTAATGGAACTCAGTTTAGCTGGCGCAAACGCTGGCGTTGTCAAGATTTCTGATGACGTATTTAGCGTTGACTTTAATGAATCGCTTATTCACCAAGCAGTGACTGCCTATTTAGCAGGTGGACGTGCAGGAACACGTGCACAAAAAACACGTTCTGAAGTGAATGGTGGTGGTGCGAAACCTTGGCGACAAAAAGGAACAGGACGTGCGCGTGCTGGGACTTCTCGTAGCCCAATTTGGCGTTCTGGTGGAGTAAGCTTTGCAGCTAAAACACAAGATCACAGCCAAAAAATTAACAAAAAAATGTACCGTGGTGCATTACGTTCAATTTTTTCTGAACTTATTCGCCAAGAGCGTTTAGTTGTTGTTGATAGTGTAAGTTTAGAAACACCTAAAACACGTGATTTAGTTGCTAAATTAAATGACTTAAATCTTCAAGATGTATTGATTGTTACAACTGAAGTAGATGAAAATGTCTATTTATCTGCGCGTAACTTAATTAAAGTTGATGTAATCGATGTAGCAGGTATTGATCCTGTGAGTCTTGTAAGCTTTGATAAAGTGCTGATCACTGCGGATGCTTTACAGAAAGTTGAGGAGAAACTGGCATGAATCAAGCCCGTTTAATGCAAGTTTTAGTTGCCCCCTACATTTCAGAAAAAGCCGCTGTGGTTGGGGAAAAAAATAACCAGTTTGTATTCAAAGTGGTTAAAGATGCCAACAAGCAAGAAGTAAAAGCGGCTGTTGAATTACTTTTTGATGTCAAAGTAGATAGTGTTCAAATTACCAATGTAAAAGGTAAGCGCAAGAACTTTGGCCGCATTCCTGGTCAACGTAAAGACTGGAAAAAGGCTTATGTAGGCCTGAAAGAAGGGCATGACATTAACTTTATGGGAGCAGAGTAATCTGCTGCTGATGTAAAAGGATATTAGTATGCCATTGGTTAAATCAAAACCAACTTCTGCAGGTCGACGCTTTGTCGTCCAAGTTAAAACGCCTGATTTACATAAGGGTGAACCTTATGCACCGCTATTAGAGAAAAAATCTAAAAAAGGTGGGCGTAATAATAATGGTCGTATTACTGTACGTCATCATGGTGGCGGACATAAGCAGCATTACCGTGTTATCGACTTTAAACGTAATAAAGATGATATTACCGCACGTGTAGAGCGTCTTGAATACGATCCTAATCGCAGTGCACACATTGCTTTACTTGTGTACGCTGATGGTGAACGTCGTTACATTATTGCACCAAAAGATTTAAAGGTGAATGATGAAGTGATGTCTGGCAATCATGCATCGATTAAAGTCGGTAATTGTATGCCATTACGTAATATCCCTGTGGGGAGCACAGTGCATTGTATCGAGCTTAAACCTGCTAAAGGTGCACAAATTGCACGTAGCGCAGGAACTTCTGCTCAATTAGTTGCACGTGAAGGACAATATGCTTCTTTACGCTTACGCTCAGGTGAAATGCGTAAAGTGTTAGCTACATGTCGTGCAGTAATGGGCGAAGTAGGTAACTCTGAGCACAGTTTAACTTCCTATGGTAAAGCGGGTGCGAAGCGATGGCGTGGTGTTCGTCCTACCGTTCGCGGTGTGGCAATGAACCCAGTTGATCACCCTCATGGTGGTGGTGAAGGACGTACCTCTGGTGGTCGTCATCCCGTTACACCTTGGGGTTTCCCTACTAAAGGGGCTAAGACGCGTCGTAATAAACGTACCGATAAAATGATCGTACGTCGTCGCAGTAAATAATTCATAAATAAAGAGACAGATTACCGTGCCACGTTCAATTAAGAAAGGGCCTTTTGTTGACCTTCACTTGTTGAAAAAGGTTGACGCTGCAAAGGCCGCCAACAATAAGCGTCCAATCAAAACTTGGTCTCGTCGTTCCATGATCCTTCCGGAGATGGTCGGCTTGACAATAGCAGTTCACAACGGACGTCAGCATGTACCTGTGTTTATCACAGAAAACATGGTAGGACACAAATTGGGCGAATTTGCTATCACACGTACCTATCGTGGGCATACGGCCGATAAAAAAGCCAAACGCTAGGAGGGACATGTGATGCAAGTATCAAGTAAATACAAATATGCGCGCATTTCGCCGCAAAAATGCCGATTAGTTGCGGATCAAATCCGTGGTTTATCTGTAGAACGCGCATTAGACATTCTGACATTTAGCAATAAAAAAGCAGCTGTTTTAGTGAAAAAAACACTAGAAGCTGCGATTGCTAATGCTGAGCACAATGAAGGGGCTGATGTTGATGAGTTGAAAGTATCAACTATTTTTGTCAACGAAGCTCCTTTAATGAAGCGTATGCGTGCGCGTGCTAAAGGTCGTGGAAATCAGATTCTAAAACGTACCAGTCACATTGAAGTGACGGTCTCAGATCGTTAAGAGAAATAACTATGGGTCAAAAAGTACACCCTACGGGTATACGCTTAGGGATCGTCAAAGACTGGTCTTCTAAGTGGTATGCAAGTAGTAAAGATTATGCAAACTACCTGAACACTGACCTTCAAGTACGCGAGTTCATTTTAAAAGAATTGAAGCAAGCGTCTGTAAGCGAAGTGCGTATCGAACGCCCTGCACGTAATGCACGTATTATTATTCATACTGCACGTCCAGGTATCGTTATCGGTAAAAAAGGTGAGGATATCGATAAACTACGCAAGAAAGTATCTAAAATGATGGGTATCCCTGTACACATCAGCGTAGAAGAAATCCGTAAGCCTGAGCTTGATGCAAAATTAGTTGCAGCAAGTGTTGCGCAGCAATTAGAGCGTCGTATTATGTTCCGTCGTGCGATGAAACGTGCGGTTGGTAATGCAATGCGTTTAGGGGCTCAAGGTATTCGTATTAACGTTAGTGGACGTTTAAACGGTGCTGAAATTGCGCGTATGGAATGGTATCGTGAAGGTCGTGTGCCTTTACATACTTTACGTGCTGACATCGACTATGGCTTTTTTGAAGCTCACACTACTTACGGTGTAATCGGCGTTAAAGTGTGGATATTCAAAGGCGAAATTCTTGGTAAGCAAGCATTTGAAAATATTACAAATGCAAATGCTAAGACCAAGGAAAAGCAATCTGGTCGTTAAAGGATAGTTAGCATGTTACAACCTAAACGTACCAAATTCAGAAAACAAATGAAAGGTCGCAACCGTGGGCTTGCAGACCGTGGTAGTAAAGTCAGTTTTGGTGAATTTGGATTAAAAGCCACAGGCCGTGGACGCATTACTGCTCGCCAAATCGAGGCTGCTCGTCGTGCGATTAACCGTCACATTAAACGTGGTGGTAAAATTTGGATCCGTATCTTCCCTGACAAACCGATTTCTAAAAAACCTTTAGAAGTTCGTATGGGTAAAGGGAAAGGTAGCGTGGAATACTGGGTTGTGTTAATTCAACCTGGTCGTATTTTATATGAGATTGAAGGGGTTCCTGAAGAGATTGCACGTGAAGCATTCCGTTTAGCGGCAGCAAAACTTTCAGTACCTACCACCTTTGTTAGTCGTACGGTGATGTGATGATTGCGAGTGAGCTTAGAGAAAAAAGCGTAGATGAGCTTAACAAAGACCTGTTAGATCTGTTACGTGAACAGTTCAACTTGCGTATGCAAAAAGCAAGTGGGCAACTTAGCCGACACAGCCAATTTAAAATTGTTCGCCGTGATATTGCACGCATTAAAACCATTTTAAATGAAAAAAAAGGTAGCGCAGCATGACAGAGCAGGTTACTCAAGAAAAGAAAGTCCGTACCTTAACTGGACGTGTTGTCAGCGACAAAATGAACAAAACAGTGACTGTTTTGATCGAGCGTCGTGTTAAACATCCTTTATACGGGAAGTTTATTAAACGCTCCACTAAGTTGCATGTACATGATGAAGAGAATAGCTGTCAAGAAGGGGATGTGATTGAGATTACTCAATGTCGTCCTATTTCTAAAAGCAAATCTTGGCAGTTGCATCAAATTGTTACGAAAGCAACTAAGTAAAACACAGCAATCTTCAGTTCCTATTCCCATAGGCTGAAAAAAATGTTATCATTGCCGCCTTTTGCAGATGGTAACATTTTGCTGGATTTTTTGGAGTGTAGACCATGATTCAAATGCAAACGACTTTGGATGCTGCCGACAACAGTGGCGCACGTCGTTTAATGTGCATTAAAGTGTTAGGCGGTTCTCATCGCCGTTACGCAGGCATTGGTGACATTATCAAAGTGAGCGTTAAAGAAGCGATCCCTCGCGGTAAAGTGAAGAAAGGGGACGTTTTTAGTGCTGTTGTGGTAAGAACTTGTAAAGGTGTACGTCGTCCTGATGGGTCGGTTGTACGTTTTGACAGCAATGCCGCTGTATTATTAAATAACCAATTACAACCAATTGGTACTCGTATTTTTGGGCCTGTAACCCGTGAGTTAAGAAGTGAACGCTTTATGAAGATCATTTCTTTGGCCCCTGAAGTATTGTAAGAAAGGCTCGACACGATGCGCAAGATAAAACAAGGCGATGAAGTAATTGTTATCGCTGGAAAAGACAAGGGGAAGCACGGGAAAGTTGTCCGTGTTAACGCCAATGATCGCGTAGTTGTAGAGAACATTAATGTTGCAAAACGCCACACAAAAGGCAATCCTATGACAAATACCCCTGGGGGTATTGTCGAGAAAGAAATGCCAATCCATGTGTCCAATATTGCGCTTGTTAATACAACAACCAATAAAGCTGATCGCGTTGGGTTTAAGTTTTTAGATGATGGCAGAAAAGTGCGTTATTTTAAATCTAATGGCGAAGTTTTGGACGTATAAGCAATGGCAAGATTAAAAGATTACTACAAAGAAACTGTTGTTCCTCAGCTTAAAGATAAGTTTGAGTACGGCAGTGTAATGCAAGTACCTCGTATTGAGAAAATCACTCTTAATATGGGGCTTGGCGAAGCCGTTGGCGATAAAAAAATTGTTGAACGTGCTGTTGCAGACATGACAATCATTGCAGGTCAAAAACCTGTTGTGAATTTAGCCCGTAAATCTATTGCTGGTTTTAAAATTCGTGAAGGCTGGCCTATTGGCTGTAAAGTCACTTTACGTAGTGACCGTATGTACGAATTTTTAGATCGCTTGATTTCAATTGCTATTCCTCGTATCCGTGACTTCCGTGGTTTCAGTGGTAAAGCATTTGATGGTCGTGGTAATTATAGCTTAGGGGTAAAAGAGCAAATTATTTTCCCTGAGATTGACTACGATAAAATTGATGCAATCCGTGGTATGGATATTACTATCACGACTTCTGCAAACTCCGATGAGGAAGCCCGTGCACTATTAGCTGCATTTAGCTTCCCTATGAAGAATAATTAATCCGAGGTTAGTAAATTATGGCTAAAAAGTCCATGGTTAACCGTGAAATTAAGCGTGCAAAAGCTGTTGAAAAATATGCAGCTAAACGTGCACAGCTAAAGAAAATCATTGGTAACCCTAATTACAGTGATGAAGAACGTGCTGAAGCACAAGCACAGTTCCAAGCTTTACCACGTAATGCAAGTCCTTGCCGTCTTCGTAATCGCTGCCGCGTGACAGGTCGTCCGCACGGTTTTTACAGAAAATTTGGTTTGGCACGTAACAAATTACGTGAATCCGCAATGCAAGGGTTTATCCCTGGCTTAGTTAAAGCAAGCTGGTAAGAGGGGAATTACTATGAGTATGTCCGATCCTATTGCCGACATGCTGACCCGTATTCGTAATGCACAAGCTGCGAATAAAAAAGCTGTCAGTATCCCTTCTGCATCAAATAAAGTAGCGATTGCTGCTTTATTAAAGCGCGAAGGTTATGTCGCAGATTACACTGTAACAGAAGAGTCTAAACCGACTCTAAACGTTACTTTAAAATATTATGAAGGCAAACCTGTAATCTCTGAGATTCAGCGTGTAAGCCGCCCTGGGTTACGCATTTACAAACCTGCTACAGACTTACCAAAAGTCTTAGATGGGTTAGGTATTGCGATTATTTCAACATCTAAAGGACTCATGACTGATCGTGTTGCTCGTCAACAAAATCATGGTGGTGAAGTCCTGTGTTATGTCTCCTAAGGGTAGGTAAGCATGTCACGAGTTGCAAAAAGTCCGGTTAATTTGCCAAGTGGTGTTGAAGTGACTATTAAAGGTCAAGACATCACTGTAAAAGGTAGTAAAGGTTCATTAAATCATACTGTACATTCACAAGTTGAAGTACAATTAAATGATAATGTTTTAACCTTTGTGCCACGTACAAACGCGAAGCAAGCGATTGCTTTGGCGGGTACCACGCGTGCATTAGTTAACAATATGGTTGTTGGTACTGCCCAAGGTTTTGAAAAGAAACTTAACCTTGTTGGGGTTGGTTATCGTGCACAAGTTCAAGGGAAAGTTGTTAACTTAACCTTGGGTTTTTCTCATCCTGTTGCGTTTAATATTCCTGAAGGCATCACAATTGAAGCTCCTTCTCAAACTGAATTGGTTATCAAAGGGTTTGATAAGCAGTTAGTGGGTCAGGTTGCTGCCAATATTCGTGCTTACCGTTCTCCTGAACCTTATAAAGGTAAAGGTGTACGTTACGCTGATGAAGTGATTGTTCTCAAAGAAGCTAAGAAAAAATAGGTGAAGGTTGTGGATAGTAAATCAGTTCGCCTACGTCGTGCTCGTCGTACTCGCGCAAGAATTAAAGAATTAGGTATACACAGATTGTGTATACACAAAACACCTCGTCACATTTATGCTCAGGTGATCGCTCCTAACGGTTCTGAAGTATTAGCTAGTGCCTCAACATTAGATAAAGACTTCAAAGCTGATGGTAAATACGGTGGTAACATCAACGCAGCAGAACAAATAGGCAAAGATATTGCGGAACGCGCTAAAGCTGCAGGGGTTACCGACGTTGCCTTTGACCGCTCTGGGTTTAAGTTCCATGGCCGTATCAAAGCTTTAGCAGATGCTGCACGTGAAAATGGTCTAAATTTCTAGGTAACGGGTTTATGGCAAATTACGACGTACAAAGTACAAAAAATGATGATTTAATTGAAAAATTAGTCACCGTTAACCGTGTTGCTAAAGTAGTTAAAGGTGGGCGAATTTTCAGCTTCACTGCTTTAACTGTTGTTGGTGACGGAAAAGGTCGTGTTGGATTTGGTTATGGTAAAGCACGTGAAGTGCCTATTGCTATCCAAAAAGCTATGGACGGTGCACGTAAAAATATGCGTAGTGTTCAATTAAATGGTCCAACATTGCATTACCCAACAGTGGGTGATCACGGTGCTGCTAAAGTTTACATGCAACCTGCTTCTGAAGGTACAGGGGTGATTGCAGGTGGAGCTATGCGTGCTGTATTTGACGTACTAGGTGTACGTGATGTATTAGCAAAAACAATTGGTTCTTCCAATCCAATGAACGTTGTTCGTGCAATGTTTAATGGATTTGATAAAATGTATTCACCAGAAGAAATTGCTGCTAAGCGTGGCAAATCTGTTGAAGAAATACAGGGCTAAACTCATGAGCAAAAAAATGCTGAAGGTAACACAAGTTCGCAGCACTATTGGTCGTTTACCCAATCACAAAGCGTGTGTTGCAGGGTTAGGCTTACGCCGTATGCATCACACTGTTGAAGTTGAAGACACTCCAGCAGTACGCGGTATGATCAATAAAGTCGCCTACCTGCTTAAGGTTGAGGAGACTGTATAATGTATTTAAATACATTAAAGCCCGCTCAAGGGGCTAAAAAAGTTGCAAAGCGTGTTGGACGTGGGATTGGTTCTGGGTTAGGTAAAACCTGTGGACGTGGTCACAAAGGTCAACACTCTCGTTCTGGTGGATTCCGTAAAGTTGGGTTTGAAGGTGGTCAAATGCCTTTACAACGCCGCTTACCAAAAGTCGGTTTCTCCTCTAGAAGAAAAAGCGCAGAAGTACGTTTGTCTGAATTAACAGGCATTGAAACTGATGTAATTGATTTAGCAAGTTTAAAAGCTGCAAACGTTATTGCAGTGGATGCAGAACAAGCTAAAATTATACTTTCAGGTAAATTAGAGAAAGCCGTTAAGATCAGCGGTGTCGCTGTGACTAAAGGCGCACGTGAAGCAATCGAAGCGGCTGGCGGCAGCATTGATTAGTGAGGATTAAGTGGCTATAAACACCGGCGCAGAACTGGGTCAGCTAGGCAGGCTCACCGAATTAAAACAACGATTGTTGTTTGTTATTGGTGCGATCATAGTCTTTCGCATTGGCACATTTATCCCCGTACCTGGTATTGACCCGGTGGCATTAGCCAGTATGTTCGAGCAGCAGCGGGGAACTATCTTAGACATGTTTAACATGTTCTCGGGTGGTGCATTACAGCGTTTTTCTGTATTCGCATTGGGGATTATGCCCTATATTTCAGCTTCGATTATCATGCAATTGTTGACCGTTGTGTCACCAAAGCTTGAGCAACTGAAGAAGGAAGGTGAGTCAGGGAAACGTAAAATTACACAGTATACCCGCTGGGGAACAGTCGTATTAGCAACCTTCCAAGCAATTGGAATTGCTATTGCATTACAATCACAAAATGTTGTAATCACACCGGGTACTGCCTTCTTAATTACAGCTGCTGTGACCTTGGTAACAGGGACAATGTTCTTAATGTGGTTGGGTGAACAGGTAACAGAACGTGGAATTGGTAATGGTATCTCTATTATCATTTTTGCAGGAATTGTTGCTGGATTACCTTCCGCTATTGGGGGCACATTAGAGTTAGCACGTACAGGACAATTACATGTTTTAACTGTATTGTTCTTATTTACTATCGTGTTAGCTGTAACAGCTTTTGTAGTGTTTGTGGAGCGTGGGCAACGCCGTATTACGGTGAACTATGCAAAACGACAAGTTGGGAATAAAATGTATGCAGGTCAAAGCAGTCATTTGCCATTAAAATTAAATATGGCAGGAGTGATTCCACCGATTTTTGCATCCAGTATTATTCTTTTTCCTGCCACAATTGGTGGCTGGTTTGGTAGTACAGAAGGTTTAGGCTGGTTAAAATCCTTGTCTCAAGCTATATCCCCAGGACAACCTTTATATGTGATGTTTTACGCTTTAGCGATTATTTTCTTCTGCTTTTTCTATACTGCATTAGTATTTAATCCACGTGAAACAGCTGATAATTTGAAAAAATCAGGGGCTTTTGTTCCTGGTGTGCGTCCTGGTCGTCAAACTTCTGAATATATTGATAGAGTGATGTCTCGCTTAACCTTAGCAGGTGCTATCTATATTACAGCAGTTTGTCTGTTACCTGAATTTTTGAATCTGAAATGGAATGTACCTTTTTACTTTGGTGGGACATCCTTGCTGATTATTGTTGTAGTTGTCATGGACTTTATGGCACAAGTACAAGCACATTTAATGTCGCATCAGTATGAAGGTTTAATGAAGAAAGCGAACTTAAAAGGGCATGGTCGTAGCCCGATGTTACGCTAAATCAGTTTAAGTCAGCGGAGAGAGACGTGAAAGTTAGAGCTTCTGTAAAGAAAATCTGTCGCAACTGCAGAGTTATCCGTCGTAAGGGTTCTGTACGTGTTATCTGCAAAGATGCACGTCACAAGCAACGCCAAGGGTAATAAAAGGTTGAATTTTTTTGAAATGCGCGTATAATTGCGCATTTTTTGATCTGTTTGGTTTAGGGGAATTAGAATGGCCCGTATTGCTGGCATAAACATCCCAGTACAAAAACACACAGTCATTGCATTAACATCTATTTACGGTATTGGTTCTACATTAGCCAAACGTATTTGTGCTGATAGTGGTGTGGCTACAAACGCAAAGATTAGAGAACTAACTGAAGAGCAGTTAGAATCTTTACGTTCAGAAGTGGCTAAGTATAACGTAGAAGGTGATTTACGTCGTGAAATCTCCATGAACATCAAACGTCTTATGGACTTAGGGTGTTACCGTGGGATTCGTCATCGTCGCAACTTACCTTTACGTGGGCAACGTACACGTACTAACGCTCGTACCCGTAAGGGACCACGTAAAGCGATTCGTAAGTAAATAAGAGTTAACTTGCAAAATCTCCCCTCACCTCCATCTTCTGATGAGTTGGGAGGGTAGTTTTGTTGTCACCATTTAGCCAAATGAGTGATGACAGGGTGATTTTTACAGGATAAATTATGGCAAAAGCTACACCGCGTACACGCAAGAAAGTCAAGAAGCATATTACTGACGGTATTGCGCATGTTCACGCGTCATTTAACAACACGATTATTACTATCACTGACCGTCAAGGAAATTCCTTAGGCTGGGCAACAGCAGGTGGTAGTGGTTTCCGTGGTTCACGTAAAAGTACACCGTTTGCTGCACAGATTGCAGCAGAGCGTGTTGGAAATGTCGTGAAGGAATTTGGCTTAAAGAATTTAGAAGTCAAAATTAAAGGGCCAGGACCTGGTCGTGAGTCTGCTGTTCGTGCATTACATGCTAATGGGTTTAAGATCGTCAGTATTACTGATGTGACACCTATTCCGCATAATGGGTGCCGTCCACCGAAAAAACGTCGCGTGTAAATCGGGAGAGTAGATCATGGCAAGATATTTAGGACCTAAGTGTAAATTAAGCCGTCGTGAAGGCGTTGATTTATTCTTAAAAAGTCGTGGACGTGCTTTAGATACTAAATGTAAATTAGATAAAGTACCCGGACAACATGGTGATAAACGTCAGCGTTTATCAGATTATGCTTTACAATTACGTGAAAAACAAAAATTGCGTCGTTTGTATGGCATTTTAGAGAAGCAGTTCCGTCGTTACTATGGCGAAGCTAGCCGTATTAAAGGTTCTACTGGTGAGAACTTATTAAAACTGTTAGAAGGACGTTTAGATAACGTCGTTTACCGTATGGGTTTTGCTTGCACACGTGCAGAAGCAAGACAATTAGTGAGCCATAAGGCTATGCTAGTTAACGGTAAATCAGTTAATATTCCTTCTTATCAAGTAAAACCAACTGATGTCGTTAGTGTTCGTGAAAAAAGTCGTACACAATTACGTATCAAAAGTTCATTAGAAACAGCAAATGAGTTTGGTTTACCTGAGTGGGTTCAAGTTGACGCCGTTAAAATGGAAGGGGTCTTCAAGGCTTTGCCTGAACGTTCAGAATTGCCTAGTGATATTAATGAGCAACTCGTTGTTGAGTTATACTCTAAATAATCCCTTGACATAAGAGAGAAATGAACTATGCAATCCAATGTCATGGAACTATTAAAGCCACGTATTGTTGATGTTGAAAACGTAAATGATACGGTTGCCAGAATTACCTTAGAACCTTTAGATCGTGGATTTGGTTATACTTTAGGTAACGCATTGCGTCGCGTATTGTTATCGTCTTTACCAGGTTCTGCTGTGGTTGAAGCAACAATTGATGGCGTGTTACATGAGTACACAACTATTGATGGTGTACAAGAGGATGTTATTGATGTGTTGTTAAACTTAAAAGGTTTAGCAATTCGTATGCACGGTCGTTCAGAGGTTATCTTACAATTAAATAAGAAAGGCCCTGGTGTTGTGTGTGCATCTGACATTACTCTAGAACATGATGTTGAGATTGTTAACCCCGATCACGTCATCGCAAACTTGACTAAGTCAGGTGAGTTAAATATGACCCTAAGGGTAATGATGGGACGCGGTTATCAACCTGCAACACAACGTGTACAGGAAGATGATGCGGAAAGTCCAATTGGGACATTAAAGCTGGATTCATCATTCAGCCCCATCTCTCGCGTTGCTTATGAGGTTCAAAGTGCTCGTGTAGAACAACGTACTAACTTAGATAAGTTAATTGTAGAGTTGGAAACCAATGGTACTGTTGATCCTGAAGCTGCGATTAGACAAGCTGCTACTATCTTACAAAATCAATTATCTGTAATTGTTGATTTAGAAGGCAATACAGAGCCAGATACTGAAGAAGAAAAGGTTGATATTGACCCTGTCTTATTACGTCCTGTTGATGAATTAGAATTAACAGTACGTTCTGCAAATTGTTTAAAAGCAGAAAGTATTTACTACATTGGTGATTTAATTCAGAAGACTGAAACTGAGTTGTTAAAAACACCTAATTTAGGTAAGAAGTCTTTAACTGAAATTAAAGATGTATTGGCATCACGCGGCTTATCTTTAGGAATGCGCTTAGAAAATTGGCCACCTGTTGGTCTATATGATGACGATCAAGCAAACTCTTGATTATTGGCATAGAATATTTAACCTAGGATAGAGAACCATGCGTCACCGTCATGCTGGTAGACAGTTAAACCGAACAAGTAGCCATAGAAAGGCAATGTTTCGTAACATGGCAACGTCTTTAATTAACCATGAAGTTATTAAAACTACGTTACCTAAAGCGAAAGAATTACGTCGCGTTGCTGAGCCTTTAATTACATTAGCTAAAACTGACAGCGTTGCAAATCGCCGTTTAGCTTTTGCACGTTTAGGTGATCGTGATATGGTGCAAAAGTTATTTAATGACTTAGGCCCACGTTACCAAGAACGCCCTGGTGGTTACTTACGTGTATTAAAATGCGGTTTCAGACCGGGTGATAAAGCACCAATGGCTATTGTCGAATTAGTCGATAGACCTGAAACTGAGGAAACAGAAGAAGATTAATTAATTATTAATTTCTTTGTGTTTTATAAAAAAGCCGGCTTTATGTCGGCTTTTTTATGAGCTGTATTATTATTTATTTATTTATAAATAATAATACAGCCACTATAATAACTAAAAATAATATTGTATTGAGTTTATTTAGAAACAGATGAAAAATTTTTTAATTATTCCTTTATTATTGTTTATATTTAATAGTTATGCTGAGCCAATACAGTTGAGTGCATGTGGACATCATGATTATGCACCATGGAATTGGAAAAGCCAGAATAAAATTATAGGTGCTTGTGCTGAAGTGACAAAAACATTGTTTGCTAAATTAGGGGTAGATGTTGATTTTACTTTTGTGGGACCTTGGAAACGGTGCCAAAATTATATTGCATCAGGAAAAGTAGATATTAATATTTGTGCATTTAAAAATAATCAGCGAAAAGAGTATTCAGTTTTCACTAAAACACCAATGGGGTTGAATGAGAATGCTGTCTTTGTTAGGAAAGATAAGAAAATACTGTTTAGTGCATGGAGTGATTTGCAAGATAAAATAGCAGGAATGGTATTAGGGGTTAGTATTGGAGAGGAGTTTGATCATTTCTTAGCTCATCATACACGAGTTGAACGAGTTAGGACATTTATCCAAAATTTTCAGAAGCTTGCAGTAAATAGAGTTGATTTCATTCCTACAGGACGTTTTTCTGGCAAGGCAATGCTTCATGCATTTGATTTATCGGATAAAATAATAGATTTACCGCATCCTATTTTAACAGGGAAGTTATATATCTCAATGTCTAAAAAATCTAAACATTTATATTTGCTTCCTAAAATTGATAGGATGCTACAAGATGAAAAGCACCTTGAATGGGTAGATATGCTATTAAAAAAATATATGCAAATATATAAGAAAGCACATCAACTTCCTTAATTTATTAATTAATCCTTTTGGTTATTTCATGTAATCTTGACCAATTTTGTAATGAAACAGGTAGCATAATACTGGCTTCTACATATTCCCATGAATAAGTGATAATTGAAAAAATGGTACCTGTAGAAATATTGGGAAGTTGAGTAGAAAACCATAAATTATAGCTAATAAATAAAGTAATCATAATAAATATAAGCCCATATAGTATTGCCTCTTTATCCGATAATGCAATTTCCCAGTGGCGTAATTTTCTTAAATGCCTAACTATTTTTCTACGGTTATTTTTTTCAATAATGCTAACTTGTTGCTCTATTTGTTCATTTAATGCTGCATTTAAATGATAAAAATGTGAATGAAAAAAAGTATAAATTATAATCATGAGGGCTAAGATAAAAAAAGCTGAGAAAGCTAAATTTTGATGAAAAGAACTTAACACAATAAGTGCAATACAAATTTGTATAATGGCAGTTAATAATTCAGGAATTTGTTGTTCTAAAAAATTAACAAGTTCTTTTGCCATATCAAGGCGAGCTGTTTTTTTTGAAATACTTAAATGTTGATGCTGCGCATGTACAGTTATTCCTAGGTGAACACGGATAGTGCCATAAATACGCGTATCATAAATACGTCGTATCACTGAGATAAGCGTAAGCATTAAAAAAACACCGCTTAATATAAAAAGTTCATTATGGTTTCCTGTTAATAAACCATCAATTGTATAGCCAATCAATAATGGGATTAATGCAAGCAATATATTCTCAATGAGCACGAGTAGCCATGTTAAGTAAATTTTTTTTTGGAAGCTTTGGATAATATGTAATAAATCAATATTTCCTGATGATAAAATTTTTGATTTCATAAATGCTTTTACTCTATAAAAATAGTCTTTATGTAGAGTACATAAGAGCTTATAAATTGTCAAAAATGATTATTTATACACTGTCTGTGTAGTATAAAAAAGTAATATATTTGCAACAAAAAAAATATTTTTCTCGTCTGAAGCAAGTAAGCAATTTTAATTTTTTACGGGAGGCATTAATTGTGTCTATAAGGAAAAATAATTTATTACTTGGTGGATTTATTGCCAGTATTGTCATGTCATCAGCAACATGGGCGTGCTCCCCTATCCCTGGGGCACAGCCTAGTACAATTAGTCAACGTGTCGATGAAGCCAGTTATGTATTTGAGGGACAGGTCACTGCAAGTGAAGGGAATGTTTTAACAATTGAGATTGATGAATACTTTAAAGGGGAAGGTACGCAAGAAGTAAAATTGGATGGTTTAATTAATCATTCATGTGGTGGTTTTTATGAAGTGGGTGATCGGGCTATCTTTTTTGCGACTAAAGGTGCTGAGACTACATTAGATGCAAAATTTGATGGTGCTTTTGGGGCAACCTTACCTGCTAATGAGGAGTTTCGTCAGAAAATTCAAGTAAACCAGTCACAAAACTTGTCTTTACAAAATGAGAATTGCACGGCTATTTATGATGGCAGCCAGCTTTATATTCCTTGCGTGAAAATTGAAGGTGTTGATGAAATTTACCGTGCACGTTTTTCTACTGAGTTTTATGGTAAAATTTTACAGTTTAATTTACGGGAAATTGAGCGGTTTGAAAAAGCAGGAGAAGATATTGATCCAGATTTTGGGCAACCTGTTGATTCTGAAAAACCTGTTACAACTGATAAGACGTTTGCAAAAGTTGATGAAGTGGAAATTATTTCAGAGGCAAGCAATCATACTCTACGTGTAGCAGGTATTTTAACAGATGGCTGCCAAAAATTAGCTCCATTACCAGAGTCATTGGCATTGACGGGTAATGGTGATTTTGTAGTGAGTATTATGGCAACAAGTCCTGCTAAAGATGAAGAAACAGCATGTACGACAGCAATTGAGCCATTTGAAGTTATGATCCCTTTAGTAACTGATGAGTTAAAATTGGGGGAATATAAAGTAACCATAAATGAGAATATCACTGAAACATTTATGATAACTGATCAGAGTGAGCCGCCTCCTATAAAAGGTGATTTAGCACACATTAATAATGTTAATGTTGCACTGATTAATACACCAGAACAACCCCCTCGTGCTGAAGCTACTATTTCTGGTTATTTATCTGATGATTGCCATGCATTAGATAACATACCTGAAATAGTGAAAGTTAATGCAGAAGATGATTTTGTAGTAACTTTGAAAATGAAACCTGTGCAAACTTTTGCTGAATGTTATGCACAAATCCAAGATTTTACAATCACTATTCCGCTTGATTTGCAGGGTGTTGCTGGTGGAGAATATAATGTAGTGGTAAATGAACAAGTGACTCAGCCATTTTTCTTTAATTTACCTGTTGACGGGGGGGATGGAACAGGTGCAACAGATGGAGATACACCTCCTATAGAAGATGGTATTCCTGTTGATACAGGTTCAGGTATTGGTGATTCTGATGGCGAAGAGCCCCCTTTTGTGGATGGTATTCCTGTTGATAGTGGTGATGGTACAGGAGATTCAGGGGGAGAATTACCTCCTTTTGTACAAGATAAGCTATTGATGGTGGAAAGTAGTGAGGTGGTTTTATTAGAATCTTTCCCTTTACAAGCACAGGTACAAATCAAAGGGAATTACCGTAATGGGTGTGAAGAGGTTGACCCTACTAGTTTACGTGCAGTAAATGGTAACTCTGAAGGTATTTTTGCAGTAAATGTATATGGCTTACCTTTACCAAAAGATACTGTATGTACTGATGCTTTACGTCCTTTTGAGCTTTCTGTTCCATTAAATATCGAAAACTTAACCGCTGGTAGCTATAAAGTGAACGTTAATGACAAAATCACTACCTCCTTTGAGTTAGCGATTGATAATATAGTAAAATAGCTTAAAAAATAGTTTCGCTAACTATTCGCTTTATTTACGAGATTTGGATGCAGAGTTGCCCTCTGCATCCTTTTTTTTGCGGCATCGTTATTGCACAGTGAAGATTTTAAACTTAATCACGGTCACTATCTATAACGACTCTTTGACTTGCGAAATTGTTTACTATGTCTTCTATCGTGTATGAATGTATTCATTTATTAAAAGCACGCCTTTCTCATAAAATCATTATTTGGTTAATTTTAAGTATTCTTGTTATTGGTGTATTAACTGTCTTTGCAGCAGTTACTCAACGTAAGGATGCTTTAATCTCTCAAGTGAAAGAAGTGGGTTTAGCCAGCTTAGTTCCTATTACCTATATTACTCGCCAAATTACCACTGTCAATATTGATACTTTATTAGCTGCGTCACAAGAGGCAATTGATGATTTTCCTGTATTAGGGGGGACAATTTATGATGCACAAACAGGCATTAAATTGGGGGAGTTTGGGCAGGAGTACCCTAAGTTAAGTTTTAATCAACTAGTGCATGAACAAAAAATGCTGACTGAGCAAGAAAGTGCTGATAGTTCACGTTATGATGTGGCATGGTCAATTCATCAGTTTGGGCAAACATATAGTATTTGCCAAGCTTTTTTACAGGGGCAGCGTATTTGCCAAGGAGATGATTGCCCTGATGCCTTAGGTACTTACCTTATTTTGCGTTTTGATATTTCTCATGTAAAAACAGAGCTTGCTAATTACACATGGCATATTATTCACTTATTTTTAATTATTAGTGTTGTCATTATTATTGTGGCACTGTTTGCATTAGGGTATTTAGTGTTAAACCCTATTTTACAGTTGCATCAAGCATTATTAAAGCTGAGTAAACAACAAAATCATGAATCATTAATTAGTTTAAATATGATAAAACGTAATGATGAATTAGGCGGTGTTATTCGGGCGTTTCAACATATGAGCCAAGAATTGCAAACTCATATTCACACCATTCAACAGCGTGAGCAAAACTTAGCTCTTGCTAATCAAAAAGCAGAATCTTTATTACTGAATATTTTACCTTCCCCTGTTGCACAGCAGTTAAAACAGGGGGTTTCTCCTATTGCTGAACACTATGATGATGTGACAGTACTATTTGCTGATATTGTTGGTTTTACAGAACTTTCTACTAAAATAAGCCCGACAGAGTTGGTTGGTTTGTTAAATCAAATTTTTACTTTATTTGATCACTTAGCTGAACAGTATCAGGTTGAAAAAATTAAGACAATTGGGGATGCTTATATGGTTGTTGCAGGTGTGCCTAATCCTCGTGATGATCATGCTGTTGCGATTGCAGACATGGCATTAGCGATGCAGCAGGCAGTACAAAGCTTTAATCAAACCAGCCCTTACCCTATTCAGCTAAGAATTGGCATACATAGTGGTGCAGTGGTGGCGGGGGTGATTGGAATTCGTAAATTTATTTATGATTTATGGGGGGATACTGTTAATATTGCCAGCCGTATGGAATCACATGGGGTCACCAATCATATTCAATTGACAGCAACCACTTATCAACATCTTGAAGGACATTTTGAGTGCTCACCACGTGGTAATATTAAAGTAAAAGGTAAAGGCATGATGTCCACCTATTTATTACAAAAAAAAATCACTGAACAATCTGTTATGCTGCTCTCTTCTTAATGACTATTTAAAGAATATATTACCACTCTAATTTAAACCCTAAATCAATGTGATAATCTTCTAGCATAGGCAGTGACATCACCTTGAACCCAGTATGAGCTTCAATTTCTGCCAAAACATCTGTTAAATGTTCTTCATCACTGGCAGTGAGTACAAACCATAAATTAAAACGATGCTCTCGTTCATAGTTGTGATTTACTTCAGGTAATGCACTAATATAATCAGCGACTTTTTGTAATAAAGGTTGTGGGATTGCCATGGCTGCTAAGGTACTTGTCCCTACTTGGTGAGGGCGAAAAACAGCGCCTAAGCGGCTGATAACTGATTCATCAGTAAGAGCTTGTAACGCTTCTAAAACTTCTTCTTCAGTAGTATTAAGTTGTTGGGCTATCTCTGCAAAAGGGCGTGGGGAAAGTGGGAAATCATGCTGGTAATCATTCAATAAACGTTTATGTAATGTATTGAGTTTTAGCTCATCAGTATGCATACGCGCCATTCTATTTCCTTATTATCAAGTAAAAATACAGCCTTATGACCTACTATGACAAAGCACTGTGTTAGCCACCTTGACATAACACAAAAAATCCCTAATATACGAACCACTTAGATGTGTTATATTATAACATCTGCAATAAATGCATAGATATAGTCTTATTTTTATAAACTTGGTATTGGTATGACAGAGAGCATTATTCCCGCCTCTATGATAGGAATAAAACATGATCACCAACGCTGTATTCATAAAGCGGTGAAGGAAGCTATGACTATTTGCCAACAGCGTGGGGTGCGTTTTACTGCATTACGTCAAACAGTCTTAGAACTTATTTGGGGTAACCATAAACCTTTAGGTGCATACCATGTATTACATGCTTTAGAGCTGCAATTAGGTAAGACTATTGCCCCGCCTACTGTATATCGCGCTTTAGATTTCTTAATGCAACAAGGCTTGATTCATAAAATCTCCTCATTGAATGCTTTTATTGGCTGTTTACATCCAACACAGCCACATGTAGGACATTTTCTTATTTGTGATAGCTGTGGGACAACTGCTGAAATTGAGTTGCCTAGCTTAACGGATAATTTAACGCATTGTGCCCAGCAATTAAACTTTCAAATTAATAAACAAACCATTGAGCTAAGTGGGCGTTGCTTACAGTGCCAACAAACTAAATAAGAGACGTTTATGCCCACTTCTGACGCATTGCTAACAGTTAAGAATGTTAGCTTAGAATTTAATCAGCATCAAGCCTTACATGATGTTTCACTCTCTGTGCATAATCAAAGTATTGTGACATTAATTGGTCCCAATGGCGCGGGTAAATCTAGTTTAGTGCGGGTTGTATTAGGGTTAGTCACACCCAAATCTGGGCAGGTGATTAGGAAAAAAAATCTGTGTATTGGTTATATGCCCCAGCGATTACATGTTGATCCTGTATTGCCGCTAACCGTATATGATTTTTTACGCCTAGGTGGGCAATCAACTAAAACAGCTATTTGTAATGTATTGGCCGAAGTAGGTGCAGAACATACCCTAAAACGTGCAGTTCAAGCCATTTCAGGTGGAGAACTGCAACGTGTATTATTAGCTCGAGCTTTATTACGGCAACCTGATTTATTAGTATTAGATGAGCCCATTCAAGGGGTGGATGTGACAGGGCAATATGCTTTATATGATCTGATTGCTAATATTAAGCATACACGAGGTTGTGGTATTTTAATGGTTTCCCATGACTTACACCTTGTGATGGCAGCAACAGATTATGTTGTGTGTCTTAATAAACAAGTATGTTGTGAAGGACACCCTGAAGCTGTGACTCAACACCCTGCCTATTTAAAGTTATTTGGGCGACAGGGAGCAAAAGAGTTGGCCGTATATACCCATCATCATGAATACAGTAAATAGGAGTCGCACAAATGGATGATTTTTTGTGGCGTGCTTTGATTGGGGGGATTGGGCTTGCTTTAGTCACAGGTCCGATTGGCTGCTTTATTGTATGGCGGCGAATGGCCTATTTTGGTGATACGCTCGCACATGCTGCCTTGTTAGGCGTTTCATTAGGGTTTATTCTTGATATTAGTCCAAATATTGGCACTATTGTTGTTTGTGTTTTATTAGCAATTGTATTGGTTTTATTACAACAACAAAAACGCCTTGCAACAGATACCTTACTCGGCATTTTATCCCACAGTGCTTTATCATTAGGTTTAGTAGTACTTGCCTTTTTAGAAGAGCTGCGCATTGATTTATATAGCTATTTATTTGGGGATTTATTAGCCATTAGTGAAACAGATATTTATTGGATTTATATTGGTGGGGCTGCCATGTTGCTGTGTTTAGGTTTTATTTGGCGATCTTTATTAGCACTAACTGTACATGAAGAATTGGCTCAAGTAGAAGGTGTACCCGTTGCCCGTATTCGCTTTATCTTTATGCTTATGATTGCTTTAATTATTGCCATTGCAATGAAAATTGTGGGTATTCTACTGATTACCTCTTTATTAATTATACCCCCTGCAACAGCGCGTTATTTCTCTACAACTCCTTTACAAATGGCATTATTTTCCAGTGTATTGGGTGGAATCAGTATTGTGGGAGGCTTAGGCTTATCCTATCAGGTGGACACTCCAGCAGGTCCTTCTGTTGTCGTGGCTGCGATGTTGTTATTTTTACTTGTTGCTACCACGCCCTTATTAAAACGTCGCTCTTAATTAACACGTGATCTAAAAAGCTTTTATTATGTCTGTACATCAACATCGCCCGTGGCTGTGTCCACTCCTGCTTATTTTAACCGTGCTTATTTTATGGCTGGCAGGTATTTTTTTATATGTCAATATTCAAGCTGATAATGATGAAATTAATAAAAAATTAGCAGATAGAAACCTACAACTTGAACAAGCCTTAGTAGCGATAAAGCGCAGTATTCGTATCGAACAACATACTTTTTTAGATGTACAACAAAACTTGCGTAATTTAATGCATGAACATCATGAATTAAAAGAAGAATTAACGTTCTACAAAAGCTTAATTGCAGGTAAAATTAAACATCCTTCGATTAAAATAAAAAAATTTACGGTGATGAACACAGCCACCAATCATTATGAATATAGCTTTATTTTGACCCAAGTGGCTCAAAATGCAAAACGCTTAACAGGCACTTTAACAATTAAGCTGACTGGAGTACAAGCGGGTAAAGTTAAAACCCTTAATTTAAGTGATTTAGGGCAAAAAAGTGTTACAAACTTGGGATTTGATCTACACTATTTCCAACGCTTACAAGGGCGGTGGATTTTACCCAATGATTTCACCCCTGAACAAGTTAAACTTGAAATTAAAACACCTACAGCAAAGTCTTCACAACGTCTAAGCTTTGCATGGCATACAATTCTTACTGAGGAGTCACCCGTTTATGTGGGGCAAGAGCAAAAAAGAGAAACAGCAAACGAAAGTTAATATCACCTCCCTAATTGGTCAAGGAACAGAGGTAAAAGGCGATATTGAGTTTTCAGGCGGCTTACACATTGATGGCGTGGTAAAAGGGAATATTAGTGCACCAGAGGATTCTGGTTCTGCCTTAACATTAAGTGAACAAGGTAAAATTGAAGGTGATGTGCGTGTCTCTAATATTATTCTTAATGGAGAAGTGAATGGTAATGTGTATGCTTTAGAGCATATTGAATTAGCCGTTAACGCGCGTGTAAATGGAAATGTATACTATCAATTGATTGAAATGGAAATGGGCGCGGCAGTAAATGGTAGCCTTGTTCATGCCAAAGAGTTACAAAAGAAAAAAGCAGAAGTTGCCCAGCAGAAAAAAAGAGCTGAAGCGGCTAAAGCAGCTGCTGCAACAAAAGCAGCACAATCTCCTGAAGCTGAATAGCACTAAAAAAGGACACTGTAATGATTATAAACCGCCGTTGTTGGCAGATAATAAGTATGGGTTATATGTTATGTATCGCTACTTTTTCTGTAGCGGCGGAACACTTCATTCCACCTCCTGCTCCTGAAGGGCTAAAATGGGGGTGGCAAGCAGCTGTTCAGTTTAAATTGAATAGCAGTCACTTAGGTGCAACTGAAAAAATAGTATTAGCACAGGTTGCACAACAACTTATTCAACATAAAGAAGTGACTGTTTTATTAACTGGACATACTGATAATACAGGGGATGTAGAGTATAATCGCCAACTGAGCTTAAAGCGTGTTCATGCAGTAAAACAGTATTTAATTAAAAAAGGGGTATTTGTGGCACGTGTTCAACAGCAGGCAGTAGGAGAAAATAGCCCTGTTGCCAGTAACCGCTGTAAAAATGATCGCCAGCGAAATCGGCGCGTAGATATTGCTTTTTACCCCCCTAACGCTCCTTTACCTTCTGTAACCATCAATATGGGCTATGATACACAGCCTCAGGTGGGGGAGTGCAAGAAGAATTCATAATAGTATATAATTTTCACGGATTAGTGTCCTACTGATCCGTATCTAATCTTAATAGTTTCCCTCTTTTTCTCCCGTTAATTTATGAAATATATTCGCTACAAAATTAGTGTTTATCATACTCATATAACAACATAAATTAATTGCCATTTTTGATAAGCCATAGTAATATATATTGAATATAAAATATATTGTTTTTTGTTAGTGTTTATTTTTAATGGAGAATATTAATAGTATGAGTATAAGGTGTTTATTTTTGAGTAAGTTCATCAGGCGATTGGTTTTATTGCTTGTGTTTTTTGCTGGTTCTTCGGCTTGGGCTGATGTGGATGAGTGGACTGCTATGAAGCCTATAGGGGGTGTAGGCTCTATTGCTTATATCGGGGTATATAAAAATGGCTTAATGGCATTTGATCCTAATAATCCAAATAATTTATTTGTTGCAGCCCAAAACTTACAATTTAATGATTCAACTAGTAATGCCAATGTATATATGCTTTATAGAAGCAATAATGCTGGCAAAAGCTGGAAAATAGCTCAAGAACAAGTAGGTTGGTCATTTGATAAATTTAGCCACGGGTTAGCTGAATTAACTATTGCTCCAAGTGATTCACGCATTATGTATTTATTATCAGTTAAAAATGATACTTCTGAAATAAGTAATGTGTATAGAAGTAATGATGGAGGGGTACATTGGACTCAGCAAACCAAAAATAAAAAGATACAAGCAATTACAGTTCATCCCCAAAAACCTGATGTATTATATGCATACTCCAGTATTTTAGAATCTATAGTTAAAAGTACTGATGGTGGTATAAATTGGACAAGTATAGGCATGTCATTAAAACCAGGGTTTAGAGGTATGAAAAAAATTCATATCAATAAAATAAACCCTGAAATTATATATTTATCATCTTTTGATGTTGATGGTAGCAGTATTTATGATATTAAAAATAAAATTATACGACGTAGTGATGATGGTGGTATTACTTGGCAACAGTTATCTGGGGAAGAAGCTGATATTCCTTTAGAAATTAAAATTCCATTCTCAAAGGTTAGTAAAAGTGGGGAAATAGTTTATCAAACAAGCAAGTATAGTGGGGGTGATTTCTTATCAAGTCATGACGGAGGAATAAATTGGAACTATCTTGGTTTTCCTGAATATCTTCATTCTCCTCAGTTAAGCTGGGTTGATATACGTAAATATTCTTTTGAAATATACCCTGATCCTAATGAAGAAGATACTGTACGTGTCCTATTTAAAAATAACTATATAAATGGAAGGTGGTCATTACTTAAAAGTGTAGATGCAGGGGTTAGTTGGCAAGATATTACCGAAATTAAAATTCCTATGGGAACTAAAGAGTATTATCTAACTCCAGAACCCACTGATTATGATACTCCAAAAACATATATAAATCCTTTTTCTATTAACAAACACGTTCGCCTAAATGAAACTAATTTTTTAGAAAGTATGGATAGTGGGTCAAGCTGGCAAATAATAAGTCAAACACCAGTGAAAGCATTATATTTAAAGTTTTCACGTAGTACAAAAAATACTCTCTATTTTGTAGATTGGGATCGTACAAGTTTTTATCGTAGTTCTGATCATGGTCAAAGCTGGAATAAAATTTATACAGCTAACGGAGGAGTGAGTCATTTTTATGAACATCCTACAGATAAAGATACCTTCTATGTTTATGATTATGCATGTGCTTTATTCGGTAGTTGCACACCTAAATTAATGATGAAAACCACTGATGGTGGTGAAACTTGGACAGATATTGGTGCAGAAACTGTACTGCCGGGGACTCAAATCACATATACTGAAGTACAAAGTATGACAGCTAATGGATCAACACATTATGCTGCAACAACTAAAGGTATCTATGTTAGTTATAACAGTGGTAGTACATGGGAACAGTTTACTCATGCAGGACTACCTTTTGCTGAAATGCCTGTTTATGAAATTCGTATAGATGCTACTGATAAAAATGTCCTATATGCTGACACTGAAACAGGAATCTTTGTCTACGGCAAAGATGCACCCGCCAGTATTAACAGTGTAGAAGCCACAACAACTATCACAACTGGTCAACCATTAACACTTGCTATTTATGGTAACTTTGCTGACAGTAATCGCTTAATATTAGACCTAGATGATTGTGATAACCCTACAAAACTAGAAAAAAGCGATGATCTAACGCAATACATACAATGTGATATGAGTGGTACAGCAGGTGATAAAAAAGGGATTATCAAAGATGACGCAGGAGAAACGCTACATGAATTTAGCATAACCTCCACAATTGCCACAGCCACTATTGATAGTATCTCCCCTCTCATAGCTAATGAAGGTGAAACCCTTACCTTTACTGTAGAAGGCAGCAACCTATCACAAGATATACACTTCAATTTAGCAAACTGTGCATCAGTACAAACAGTTGCAGCTGAAACTTGCACAGAAACCCAATGCCAATTTACTTGCACACCTAATACAGCAGGAATACAAATAGGTAGTATTCAAGATAGTAGCAATACTGACTTATATACATTTGAAGTTGATGTACAGGCTAAAGCAGTAGTAGAACCTGAAATCTCACAATGTTCAGTGTACAGTCCCAATTCTGCCCCACAAATTAGCCTTCCTTGTGTTAATGTAAATGGGAAAATATACAGTGCAGAATTAAATACTGTCCCTGATATAGGAATGCGTTTTGCAGTCGATATGAAAGCATTACAAAACGTTGATATTGAACCAAATGAAGAATGTGCAGTCTATCCATCAGGTGAACAAAATCGTTTAAGAATTAATTGTTTAGATGTAGGCGGAGAAAAACTATGGGTAGAATTAGACCTTGTTCCTAATGCAGCAGGACTTGAGTTTGATTTAGCAGACTACGGCAACCCCTAGTACATTACTGTAAAGTTTACCATTGTAAATGATACCAAAAGGAGGCAATTTCTTTCTTTTAGAAGAAAGGAGTGTCTCCTTTTTTTATAATAATCCCTGCATTTTTAGCCACTGATAAATAGGGCGTAGTTGCGCCTGTGTAAAATTAAAATGCTGTGATAGTGCCTGCTGACATTTAAGGGGCTGGGTAATGTTATGTTGTTGTACATAGCGTACTAAAGGTGCAAGCCTAATTCCTTCAATATGCCAAATACCCAATGGGTTATCAGAACTGATAACCACTTCCTCTTCTGTTATCACCCCTTCATTTACAACCGCTTTTTTAGCTATTTTTACCTGTGCTGGATCAGGCGCGGCATGGGCTTCTTCATTATCAGGATAGGTTTGGCGCGTCTGCCAAAATTCATTATCATTATAGCCCTGTTCATCACGATAAAAATCCCGTCCAATACGCACAAAACGATAAAAAAGGGTTTCAATTCGTTCAACATAAAATTGCTGTGCAATCGCTGTATTTTCAGGCATTGTTAACTGGGTATGAATTACCGAAGGTGCAATGAGTGCACTGGATAAAGCTTGAAATACACCATTTCCTGATAGTGGATCAACTGCCATTGCTGCATCGCCGACACGAATCATTCTGTTACTCACCACCTCATGATGTAATGTGGATGTACTATTACGTGCACTGATATGTTCAATGTTTAATTCTTGTTGATCAATAAATTCTTGAGGTAATTGTTGTAAACACTGCTCGGCAAGCTCGGCACGTTTTGTGTGCCCCTGTAATGCAGGATGATGTGCACTAATACTAAATTGTAGATAAGCATGCGGCATGTGAGGTAAATGGGCATACCATGCCCAGCCATCTGCAAAACTACACAGTTGTGAACCAATATGTGCATGATGATTATGGTAATGTAATAAAATAGCTAAGGTATTAATACCACGCAGGGCTTTGCCTTGGCTGGGGGCGCGTCGCCCACGGGCTTCAACAATAAAACCAGTGGTTAAGCTTTGTACACCTTGCTCTGTTTTATAGCTGATGTGTGACTGTTCCACTTTATATTGAATTTTACTGATATCTCCTGTGTACACAGGAATATCATAAGCGGCTAAATCTGCTAATAAGCCCTTATCAAACGTAGCACGTTCAACTAAATGTTCCACATTGGCATCATTATGTTGTCCATTCCAATAAACCGAGCGAGGTGTGGGATCATTGACTGTTTTTAAGGCATGAAGACAGCCTGCGTGATGTAAACCGTTTAAGACACGTTTGGATAAACCTTCTATGGCATTAAAACGCCGTGCTCGTTGAATCACCGCGACATGATAGCCTAATTTTTTTAAACCTATAGCTGTTGCTGTGCCTGCAACACCTGCCCCTAATATCACGACTTCATAGTGATGCATAATAAAATTTTCTCTAAATTAATGTGTCGTGCGTTTTAGTTTGCGATAAATAGTGGCACGGCTGATATCTAAGGCATGAGCAGCAGCAGAAATATTGCCATTATGTTCTTTTATAACTCTGTGGATATGATCCAGTTCTGCAGTTTGTAGAGTTGCCTTAGTAGAGTCAGTATTTTCTGTATGGCAGGCGGTGCAATGAGCTTCTTTTTTATCTGAACTGAGTTCTATCAAAATATCTTCAGATAAATGCTCACAACTAATTAATACCTCTTCCTCATCTAATAAAGCAACCGCAGTGCGTAAAATTGAACTTAATTGGCGTACATTCCCTGGCCAGTGGTATGTTGTAAAAAGGCTTAATACATCATGGTCAAGGTAACAGGTTTTATCAGGGCTGTGTGTGGCTAAAATTTGCTGAATTAATTGATCAAAATCAGCCCGTTGACGTAGAGGAGGCAATAATAAACTAAAGCCATTAAGGCGATAATATAAATCATCTCGAAACTGTTGTTCATCAATCATAGTTTGTATGGGGCGATGAGTTGCACAGATTACCGCGATATCTACAGCCAGCTCTTTATCACTGCCTAAGGGGGTTACGACTCGCTCTTGTAAAACGCGCAATAAACGCCCTTGTAAGCTCAGAGGCATATCACCAATTTCATCTAAAAATAATGTACCACCGTGAGCTTGTTGAATTTTACCTTTTAAGCCCCCTCGTCGTGCCCCTGTAAAAGCCCCTTCTGCATAGCCAAATAATTCAGATTCAATCAAACTTTCAGGAATCGCTGCACAATTGACAGCAATAAAAGGTTTCTTTTTACCTAGTGTCATTGTGTGTAATGTTTGGGCAATCACTTCTTTCCCTGTCCCCGTTTCTCCTCGTAATAAAATAGGGATGCCTGCTTTAAAGGCGCGTTGGGCTTTTTGAATATTTTTAGCTAATTGGGCATCTTCTCCTGCTATAGAACGAATTTCATCGGGTAATGGTGAAGATGTTTTTTTAACTTTTTGGCTGTTGTAGTGTGTAGAGGAGGAGGTATGTAAATAGTGATGTTGCTGTAAAAATAAGCCTTGAAACTGTTGACCTTGTGGGGTGTGAAGGCTGAGTAAATCTGTTTTATACTCTGTACTACTATCAAATAAATCAACAAAATTTGCTTGTAATAATTGTTGATGTGTCATATTTAACAGTTGTACAGCCGTATGGGTTGCCCCCACACAATAACCATCTAAGCTAAAGGCAAGTAATCCCGCTTGTGGTGTGTGTAGATAACGAGGATTAGAGTGTAAACTTAGGATAATATGTTGTGGGAATTCAGACATTAACCGTTGATTTTCAATTTGTTGTACAATATGGGTTAATAGTGGAATATTATGATAACTATGGTAATCAGTAGTCGTGGATAAATCTAAAATACCCAATAATCCCCCACTGCTGTCGTGAATCGGAACGGCGGTACAGGTATAAGCGGTGACACAGGAAAAAAAATGTTCTAGCCCATGTACATGGGCTGCTTGTCCTGTATCTAATACTAAACTAGGCGCGTTTGTACCGAGTTTTTGCTCTTGTAAATTGGTGCCTGCACTAATTTTAAAAAAATCAAATTGATCTCTAACGCTACGGGTCTGAATCACATCAATGGTGACCCCATACTGATCAATAAGTAAAAATTGACAAGGAATATCTGCATACACTGTACTCAGTGTTTCAATAGCAGCTTGAACACTGTGGCGTAACGCCTCATGTTGATGTTGTAAATCATGTAATTGTTGCTGATGGATGATATCAATATCTAACCATGCTTCAGGATTTAAGCCACTTGATACACAACGTTGCCATGAAGTGTGAATACTGGGGGATAATAGATTTTTTTGTTTAGTATCACCTTGAAAAAATTGAGCACGATAGTCTGCTAATTTGTGTTGTCTTGGTGTGGTAATCATAGGTCTTATCTCCTCGCCTTAGAAATCTAATTATTTTTATTTTTTATTATTAACATATTGGATTTTTTACAAAAATCCTTTTTCTTATTCTAGCTAATTTATGTGCCGTTAAAAACTATAGTGTAATAAGTGATTATTTTGTATTATTTTCTAAGTAATAAGTAAATCAAATGATTATTTTACTTTTAAAATTTTGGAAATGATAACACCTAAATTGATAGTAAATAAAATACTATAGTGGGTGTTAGTCGTTGGGCGGTTAGTATTTTTTGTATGGTGGTTAATGCTGAAGGTTGGAGATTGGATTTTATTCTTCAGCATCAAACATCATAATAAATTATCCTGACTCCATAAATAGAGAAAAGAGATACTGGTACTTTTTTGTTAAGACTCAAGCGTATTGATTAACTGGGTCAACACAAAACTAACTTTTCTTAAATCAGATGGAGTAAATTGTTCAGCAATAGCATTTACCCAAGGGGCTTGTTTGCTTTGTATAAACTCAAAGGATGCTTTACCCTTTTCTGTTAAAACCTGCAATTTAGCTCGCTTATGGTACGGGTTAATTTGAGTTTCTAATAAACCATCTTCTTGCATTTCATTAACTAATCGTTGAACTGCTTGTCTTGTTTGTCCCATCGTTTTGGCAATATCAGGAACGGTCATTGGCTGATCTGCCCCTGCTAAAGCCCCAAGTATTTTCCAACGGGCACTGGTTAATTTTAGCTCTTTTGTTAATTGATCTCCCTCTAAAACAAGTAAGCCATTAAGCTTGAATATTTCTAAAATAATCTCTGTCATTAAAGTGCCTTCACTTGTTCGGCTCATTGTTTTACCCTTTATATAGCTAATAGACAACATGTTGTCATTTTTTGAACTGCAAGCTATAATGGTAACATATTGTCAAATTATATGGGGGAGCGAGTAAATGGATTACCATATTTTAAAATATTTTCATGTGCTTGGAGCTATTTTAATGGGGGGTGGCTTACTGATTTACGTTCAAGACAACATACAGATCTAGTTCGTTTTTCTGAGGCGGTTCGATATATTGCTGTGTTTTATGATGGGGTTGTTGTCCCTGGTGTATTAATTTTACTTGGTTCAGGTATTTGGTTTATTAATCAATATTATGGGGGATTGGATTTTTTAGAAATACCTTGGTTAGTTGGTATGGTCGGTTTATTTATTTTTGAATTTATTGAAGGAAATACCATTACAAGGCTTTATTTTATGAGGCTTCGCCGTATTACAAAAAATGCACTGGATAAAGGTGAGGTAACGACAGAGCTTAAATTAGAAAGAGCAAAATTGACACCTACATTTACACATTACCTAGATTTACCAATGTTATTTCTTATTATTGCATTAGGTGTAATGAAACCAACAACTTGGACAGTATTTTTCTATGGCTTATTTGCTGCAATTGTTATTGCAACACTATTAACTATTATTATTCCTCGTATGTATCCGTGGGGAGAAGAATATGAAAGTTAATTATCAAACAAAAAGTAAAATTCATTTCATCATGGCGATCATTGCAACGCTATGTATTACAACATTTTTCATATCAACTATAATTGTTGAGTTATTTGGAACACATGAACAAATTGTGATAGTAAAAAGCCTTGTTGTAATGCCTGGGCTATTTATACTAGTACCAGCAGTTATGATAACAGGGGGGACTGGTTTTGCACTTTCTAAATATAGAAAAGGGCGCATAATTAATGGTAAAAAAAGAAGGATGCCATTTATTGGGGTAAATGGATTGATAATTTTGCTTCCTTCAGCCATTTTTTTAAACCAATGGGCTGCAGCTGGTTCTTTTGATAGCCTATTTTATAGTGTTCAAGCTTTTGAATTATTAGCGGGTGCAGCAAATTTAATATTAATGGGGATAAATATACGTGATGGGATAAGATTGTCAGGTAAACTAAAAAAATAGTCTTGGCAGGATAAACCCCTTGAATATATAAAAAAGGCTGCTCTTATGATGTGATCTATTAAGATATTTCCAAATACTATGGATGGGTTAAATTTTTTATTTTTTAAGATAAATAATAATGAAAATTAGCGTATTATAGATAAAGTTTTTTAGTAATGGAGTGAATGATGCGTAGTTATTTATTGATACTAAGCAGTCTTTTATTAATAGGTCACTATAGCCATGTATTGGCAGAAAATGATGTACAAGAACAAAAGGTATTAGTTAAAAATACCTTTATAACAGAGATGAGTACACAAAGTACTCACCGTTATAATATTGAAATCAGTGATACTGAACACGCTGGGTTGTTAACTTTGTATAGCATTAATAATGATATTGATGTGGCAGCAGAGCTTTTTGATCAAGATGGGCATTCTGTTATTTATGATGATAATAGTGGTTTAAATAATGAATTTTATCTTTCCACTGAAGTGACTAAAGGACGTTATACACTCGAAATTACTGAAAAAAACAATCCTTCAGCAGCTTCAACATTTCGCTTTACCAGTGAGTTCTTTTCTTTTAAACCCAATACTGAAGATCGTATTAATACGGGTATTAATAGCTATGGTAATGAACTTGCACATGTATTAGAACCTTATGCTAAATTAAGTAACTTTATCTATGATAAACAAACACCAATAGATACCTCTACAGGAGAATGGCATAAAGTTGTTGATATTCCTTATGATGGAGCAGATTTAGCGGTAATTTACTTAGGGGGAGAGCGAGAAGAGTGGGCGCGTATTATTGAAGATGCGCATGGTTTTCATGCCACAGTATATTGGAATAATGCCAGTGAAAAAGTAGTGATTGCTTATGAAGGTACCAGTGATTTTAGAGATATTATTACAGATATTGATAATTTAACAAAAAATACAGAATTCATTGAACAATACCATTTTGCCTTACGTGTTGCACAAGCGGTTGTAGAAAATTCCCCAACAGGAAATATTGTCACTACAGGGCACTCTTTAGGTGGAGGTTTAGCAGCCTATGCAGCGACATCATTAGGGTTAACTGCTTATACGTTTAATGCTGCACAAATCACAGAGCCTTTGGTTAGTTTTCCTAATAAAATTATTCAAATTACCGCCTGCTCTGCGCAATGCTCAGAGTTTGATATTGTCTCTGCCACAGGGGATGGCTTAATTGGTCATCAGGTTAATTTACCGCTTTTAAATTTTGATATTGATTCTTTTGGTATTTTTTTTATTACTGAAGCTTTAGATCTTCATGGAATGGATAATGTACTCTCTGAAGTGGCGCGTCATGCTTTTTATTGGAAATCTGATCAACTGTTTAGCTTTTTAGATAGACGCTACCCTGATTTATTCCCAGGGAAACCTTTTATTGATGCAGAAATAAGTGAAGCCAAAATTCCTGAGATTCATGCTGATAATAATGATTATTATCGTTGTACATGGTCAAATGGTTCAGAAGTGGTGGTGGGGCGTATTGAAGGAAAAGATCAGGTATTGTACCAATCTTCTATATTGGGCGTGACAGAGTGGCAGTATGCAACATTAGGGGGAGAGGAACCTAGTGAACTAGATTGGTGGTATGGTTTAAGTATGGGCTTAAATTAAGTTTATAAGAAAACTGGAAAGGGTAGAAATGGTATGTACAGACAACATAACATTTCTACTTTTTATCTTTATACTTTAATTTAGTCATCGTTACCAAAGCGGGTGGCGCGATGATGGCGTAATTTATTCAGTGTCACTACAGGGCCTGAAACGGCATAAATGGTAAAGCTAATAAATAATACTTGAGCAGGGCTGATTGCAATCAATACAAATGCTAACACAATAAAAAATACAGTGATAAAGGAAACACGTCCTTGAAAATTTAAATCTTTAAAACTACGGTAGCGTAGATTGCTGACCATAGAAATACCAATTAATACAGTTAAGATAGCACTTAATAATTGTACATCACTACCTGCAATACCTAAATCTTCACAAAACCAAATAAACCCTGCAACAACTGCGGCAGCAGCGGGACTAGGTAAGCCTTGGAAATAAGCTTTATCTTCTTTGCCAACTTGGGTATTAAAACGTGCTAGACGTAATGCTGTGGCAGCGGTATAAATAAACGCAGCACACCAGCCTAATTTCCCTAGCTGTGATAATGACCAGTTATACATTACCAGTGCAGGGGCTAAACCAAACGATACTAAATCTGCTAAGCTATCATATTCCGCCCCAAAATCACTTTGGGTATTTGTCATCCGTGCAACACGCCCATCTAGGCCATCTAAAACCATAGCAATGAAAATAGCAACTGTTGCAGCTTCAAACCGTCCATTCATACTGGCAACAATGGCATAAAAACCAGAGAATAAGGCAGCCGTGGTGAAAAGGTTGGGGAGAAGATAGATGCCTTTTTTACGATACTTACGCTGTTCAGTTTTATCCACGATATAATTTACCGCTTACTTTAATGAAAGATAAAAAGAGAAAACAACACGGTTTACTACTTTTTAGTAGTAAACCGTGTGTATTACTTAAGACAGCGTAACAATTAGTTTTTGTCTTTATCAACTAATTTGTTTGCACTAATCCAAGGCATCATACCACGTAATTTTGCGCCAACTTCTTCAATTTGGTGCTCACTGGCAATACGACGTTTTGCTTTTAATGTAGGCGCGTTAGCTAAGTTTTCATTAATGAATTCAAGGGCAAATTCGCCTTGTTGAATTTCTTTTAAGATTTTAGCCATCTCTTTCTTAGTTTCTTCAGTTACAACACGAGGACCACGTGTAATGTCACCGTATTCTGCTGTATTAGAGATAGAGTAACGCATGTTAGCGATACCGCCTTCATACATTAAGTCCACGATTAATTTTAACTCGTGTAAACATTCGAAGTAAGCCATTTCAGGCGCGTAACCAGCTTCGACTAAAGTTTCAAAACCCGCTTGTACTAATGCAGTCGCTCCACCACATAATACAGCTTGCTCACCGAATAAATCAGTTTCTGTTTCTTCACGGAAAGAAGTTTCGATAACCCCAGCGCGTCCACCACCGTTTGCAGAAGCGTAAGATAAAGCGATGTCTTTTGCTTTACCTGTTGCATCTTGATGGATAGCGATTAAGCTAGGTACACCACCACCTTGTGTGTAAGTAGAACGAACTAAGTGACCAGGACCTTTAGGTGCGATCATGATAACGTCTAAATCAGCACGCGCTTCAATTTGACCAAAGTGGATGTTAAAACCATGCGCAAAAGCTAAGGCAGCACCTTGTTTAATGTTTGGCTCAACACTGTCACGGTATAAACGTGCTTGATGCTCATCAGGAGCTAAGATCATCACAACATCAGCTTCAGCTACAGCTGCTTCAATGTTTTTTACAGCTAAGCCAGCACCTTCTACTTTCTTAGCAGAAGCAGAGCCTTCACGTAACCCAACAACCACATCAACACCTGAATCTTTCAAGTTGTTAGCGTGTGCGTGACCTTGTGAGCCGTAACCGATAATGGCAACTTTCTTACCTTTAATTAAGGATAAATCGGCGTCTTTATCGTAATAAACATTCATGTAACTATCTCTCTTCAATGGAGGTGGTGAACTGCATGTTCACCACAAACTAATCCCTAAACAATTTTAATTAAGCTTACACTTGTAAGCTCTTATTACCGCGACCAATCCCTGACACCCCAGAGCGTACAACTTCAACAATCAATGGAGGTTCAATGGCTTTGATAAACGCATCAATTTTAGTTCCTTTACCTGTTAATTCAACAGTATAATTGGAATCATTGACATCAATAATGCGTCCACCAAAAATATCAGTCAGGCGTTTAATTTCTTCACGTTGATTACCTGTTGTTGCTTTAATTTTTAATAACAACAACTCACGCTCAATATGTGCGCCTTCACTTAAATCAATCAACTTAATCACATCAACTAATTTATTCAGTTGTTTTGTGATTTGTTCGATGATGTTATCTGATCCACTGGTCACAATCGTCATACGTGACATGGAGGCATCTTGGGTTGGTGCAACCGTCAATGACTCAATATTATACCCGCGTGCGGAAAATAACCCTGAAACCCGTGATAATGCACCTGCTTCATTTTCAATTAAAATAGATATTGTATGACGCATGATTAAGCCAGCTCTCTTTCTGGGGATAACATCATTTCGTGTTGCCCTTTACCAGCGGCAACCATTGGGAAAACATTTTCAGTTTGGTCTGTAATAAAGTCCATAAAGACTAAGCGATCACGTAAACCAATCATTTCACGTAATGCCCCTTCTACATCTTCAGGTTTCTCGACACGAATCCCAACATGTCCATAGCTTTCTGCTAATTTAATGAAATCTGGTAATGCATCCATGTAAGAATGTGAATAACGTTTGTTATAAAACATTTCTTGCCACTGGCGAACCATACCCATGTAACGGTTATTTAAGCAAATCACATTAATAGGTAAGTCATATTGCTTACATGTAGACAGCTCTTGGATACACATTTGAATACTGGCTTCACCTGTAATACATGCAACCGTATCATTTGGATGAGCAAGTTGTACTCCAACTGCAGAAGGTAAACCAAAACCCATTGTGCCTAAACCACCCGAGTTAATCCAACGGCGCGGTTTATCAAATTTATAGAATTGGGCTGCCCACATCTGATGCTGTCCAACATCAGAGGTTACAAAGGCTTCACCATGTGTCACTTCATATAATTTTTCAATCACAAACTGTGGTTTGATTAACTCACTACCACGGTTGTAACGTAAGCATTCTGTTGCACGCCATGCATCAATTTGTGCCCACCATGAAGCTAAAGCATCTGTATCAGGAACTAAACCTGATTCACGTGCAGCTTGCAACATTTCTGCTAACACACTATCAACAGCCCCAACGATAGGAATATCAACAGGTACATTTTTAGAAATGGAAGAGGGGTCAATATCAATATGGATGATTTTTGCATACGGGCAGAATTTTTCTAATTCTCCTGTAACACGATCATCAAAACGTGCCCCAACCGCTAATAAGACATCACACTCATGCATTGCCATATTGGCTTCATAGGTACCATGCATCCCCAGCATCCCTAAGGACTGTGGATCAGTCGCAGGAAAAGCCCCTAAGCCCATTAATGTTTGGGTAATTGGGTAACCTAATAAACGGGTAAATTCAGTTAATTCTTTAGATGCATTCCCTAATACAACCCCACCCCCAGAATAAATCATTGGGCGTTTAGCGGTTAATAGCATTTCAGCTGCTTTGCGAATCTGCCCAGGGTGTCCACTGGTGACAGGTTTGTAAGAACGCATATCAATAGTGCGTGGGTATTCAAATGTTGTTGTATGGGCGGTGATATCTTTAGGGATATCAATCACAACAGGGCCGGGGCGACCAGAGGTTGCAACATAAAATGCTTTTTTGACCGTTTCTGCCAACTCTTTAACATCTTTAACAAGAAAGTTATGTTTGACACACGGACGTGTAATACCTACAGAATCAACTTCTTGGAAAGCATCATTTCCAATTAGACTGCTGGGAACCTGTCCTGTAATCACGACCATAGGAATGGAATCCATGTAAGCGGTCGCAATCCCTGTTACAGCATTGGTTGCCCCAGGTCCAGAGGTCACAAGTACCACACCTGCTTTACCTGTTGCACGTGCATACCCATCAGCAGCATGTGTTGCAGCTTGTTCATGACGCACGAGAATGTGTTCCACAGAATTCTCTGCTTTAAACAATGCATCATAAATGTGTAACACAGAACCACCGGGGTACCCAAAAACAAATTCAACACCCTCTGCCTCTAAGCAGCGGATTAAGATGTCGGCTCCAGTCGTCATTTTACTTTCATTGGCCATGTGATTTCGGCCTCCCATTCATCACGGAATTTCAATTTAATAGATAGTAGGTATTAAACACGAGTGTTAACTTGTATGAGTGAAATTTATAAGCCCCATAAAGTTGATTTGTAGTTAATAAACTTTTGTGAAAAGTTGATAAACATACCATATTTTTTGATTTGTATCTATTTTTAATCTCAATTGATTGCTGTAATTATATCGTTATATACATACTTGAGACTGAAAAAAATAAATAGTGGACTTAACATCCTTGTATTTTAGTTATTTTCTAAAATACATCTTAGCATTTTTTAACTAGGATACAGTGCTTATTTTTGCACTGATAAGCTTAAAAAATAATACAAAAAAAAAGGTGACCGAAGCCACCTTTTTTAATTAAGCGTATTGTAACAATACGCTTATTTACGAACGATTTTTTCTTTAATACGTGCAGCTTTACCGCTTAAGTTACGCATGTAGTACAATTTAGCACGACGTACATCACCACGGCGTTTCACTGTCACGCTCTCAATTAATGGGCTGTAAGATTGGAATACACGTTCCACACCTTCACCATGAGAGATTTTACGTACTGTAAACGCAGAGTGTAAGCCACGGTTACGTTTTGCAATTACTAACCCTTCAAAGGTTTGTAAACGCTCACGTGAACCTTCTTTAACACGAATTTGGACAGCAACAGTATCCCCAACGCTAAATGGGGTTAAGTTTTTGCCTTCCATTTGTTCTTGTTCTAACTGAGCGATGATATTCATGCTGTTTAATTTTCCTTATATTCGTTAATAAATTCGTCTAACAATAATTGTTGTTCAGCTGTTAATGCGAGCTTTTGCAATAAATCAGGACGCTTAAGCCATGTACGACCTAAGGACTGTTTATGTCGCCAGCGTGCAATCTCAGCATGATTTCCCGCTAATAAAACAGGTGGAACACGTTGATTATCAATTTCTTCAGGACGACTATAATGCGGATAATCTAATAAACCCGCATAAAATGAATCTTCCACGGCAGACGATTCATGTCCCAATGCATCAGGCAACTGACGGGTAATGGCATCAATCATGACCATTGCAGCTAACTCACCACCGGTTAGTACATAATCACCAATTGACCATTGCTCATCAATATCAGCTTCAATAAGACGCTCATCAATACCCTCGTAACGTCCTGCCACAAATAGCAGTTGAGAATATTGTGCGAGTTCTAATACACCTTGATGATCAAGTGTTCTCCCTTGGGGAGATAAATAGATGACATGGGTGTTTTCTCCTAACGTTTTAACAGCCGATTTAATGGCTGAACGCAGTGGTTTTACCTGCATGACCATGCCAGGCCCTCCCCCGTAGGGGCGGTCGTCCACATAACCGTGTTTGTTATCACTGAAATCACGAGGATTCCAGCAGTCCAATGTTAACAACTCACGATCAAGGGCGCGCTTAGTAATCCCACCACAACGCAATGTATTGAACATTTCAGGAAAAATGCTAATTACACCAATGTGCATTCATCTCGACCTTATACTGATTTCTGAACCGATAAAATGACTTAGAAATCTTCATCCCAATTAACAATAATTAATTGAGCATCGAGATCAATAGACACAACCACATCATCAAACAACAGAGGAATTAAGCGCTCACGTTCACCTTTGACTACAAATACATCATTGGCACCTGTTTCTAATAGGTAATCCAATTTGCCAAATGTAATCCCTTCGGTATTCTTGACGGTTAGACCGATTAAATCAGCCCAATAATATTCGCCTTCCTCGATTTGTGGAAGTTGATCACGGTTAATTAAAATTTCAGCACCGACCAGTTTTTGTGCTTCATCACGATCATCAAGACCTTTGATGTGAATCACAATCCCTTTGTTATGTGCCCGTCCTTGATCAATTTCCACATGCCACTTTTTACCATGTTGGGACAATTGCCACACAGGATATTTCAGGATATTTTTTATAGGCTTGGTATACGAATACACCTTAAGCCACCCGCGTACCCCGTATACACCGCTGATACGCCCAAGTATGACGCTTGTATTACCCGACATATAAAATTAAGCAGCAGCTTCTTGACTAGCTTGTGCTTTTTCATGGCCTTTGACCAATTTAGCAACACGCTCAGATGCTTGTGCACCTTTGCTTAACCAGTAATTAATACGGTCCATATCTAAACGTAATGCTTCAGTACCTTCTGAGGCAACAGGGTTAAAAAAACCAAGACGCTCGATGTAACGACCATCACGACGTGCGCGTGAATCAGCGACAACAACATGATAGAAAGGACGTTTTTTAGAGCCACCTCGTGACAAACGAATGGTAACCATAGGATTCCTCTTAAAATTCTCGTAACAAGCTTGTCATGCTTAGCTGACATACTTGTGAAAACTGTATATACGTATAAAACTGCATTTTTTCTTGCTTATTTTTCAGTGCAACACGATGCATGAAAAATAAGCAAAGAGACAGCAAAATAAGGATAGTATATGCTAACGTGTAATCGATTAAGCAGCTAAGCTAGATTTAGCTTGTTCTGCTAAAGTTGCAAACGCATCTTTATTAAAAACAGCTAATTCAGCTAACATTTTACGATCAATTTCTACGCCCGCTTTATTTAAGCCGTTAATCATACGACTGTAAGATAAACCGTGCTCACGTGCACCCGCGTTAATACGTGCAATCCATAAAGCACGGAACTGACGTTTACGCTGACGACGGTCACGATAAGCGTATTGACCTGCTTTAGTTACAGCTTGTTTAGCAACACGTACAATTTTACTACGTGCGCCACGGTAACCTTTAGCCGCTTTTAAGATTTTCTTATGTGAAGCGTTGGCGGTAACACCACGTTTTACTCTTGGCATCTCTCTCTATCCTTACACGTGAGGAAGTAAACGACTAATCATACGTACATCAGACTCGTGCACCATGTTAGGTGAACGTAACTGACGTTTGCGTTTCGTACTTTTCTTAGTAAGAATATGACGACGGTGACTTTGACCACATTTGAAGCCACCTGAACCAGTGCGACGAAAACGCTTTGACGCACCTTTATTTGTTTTTAATTTTGGCATTATACACTCCGCATTTGTGTTCTACATGAACACATTTTATTTTTTAGGGGCAATGACCATCACCATCTGCCGACCTTCTAACTTAGGGTATTGTTCAACATTCCCATATTCAGCTAGATCAGCTTCAATACGTTTCAGTAGTTGATGTCCAATATTTTGATGGGACATCTCACGACCTCTGAAGCGTAAGGTGACTTTAGTCTTGTTCCCTTCCTCTAGGAAACGTATCAGGTTGCGTCGTTTTACCTGATAATCTCCGTCATCAGTACCAGGACGGAATTTAACTTCCTTAACCTGAACCTGTTTTTGTTTTTTCTTCGCAGCTTGGCGTTTTTTATTTTGTTCAAATAAAAACTTCCCGTAATCCATAATGCGACATACGGGGGGACGTGTGTTAGGCACGATCTCCACTAAGTCCAATTCCGCTTGGAAAGCTTTTGCGCGCGCATCTTCAATGGAGACAACTCCAACTTGCTCGCCCTCTGCATCGATTAATCGAACATTGGGGCTAGTGATTTGCTCATTTAAGCGCGTAGTATTACGTTTATCGGCAGCGATGGTTTGTTTTCCTCCTAAATGTACCCGACGGTCTCATCATGTAATGTTTGGATAAATTGCTCAAGTGGCATTGCACCCAAGTCTTCACCACTACATGTCCGTACGGCTACCTGCTGTGTTTCACATTCCCGACTTCCAATAATGAGAAGGTAAGGAACTTTTTGCAAAGTATGCTCGCGAATTTTAAGCCCTATTTTCTCATTTCTCAAGTCGGCTTCTACACGAAAGCCTGCATTGGTTAATTTTTCTGCCACATTTTCAGCATAATCGCTTTGTTTATCAGTAAGGTTTAATACGGCAACTTGCAAGGGAGATAACCATGTAGGCAACAATCCTGCGTGTTCTTCGATTAAAATACCAATAAAACGTTCTAGCGATCCTAAAATGGCGCGATGAAGCATAACAGGCACTTTTTTGTCCCCATCAGCATCAACAAATTCTGCGCTTAAACGTCCGGGCATGGAAAAATCAACTTGCATGGTTCCACATTGCCATACACGTCCGATACAGTCTTTGAGAGAGAATTCTATTTTAGGCCCATAAAAAGCCCCTTCACCGGGTTGTAGTTCCCAGTCAAGTTCTTTTGCATTTAAGGCTTGTTCTAGTGCTTGCTCTGCTTTATCCCAAATCTCATCAGCCCCTACACGTTTTTCAGGGCGTGTGGAGAGTTTGACAAGAACATCGTTAAAGCCAAAGTCAGCATACACTTTAAATACTAAGTCAATAAAAGCAGATACTTCATCTTGAATTTGTTCTTCAGTACAAAAGATATGCGCATCATCTTGTACAAAGTTACGTACACGCATTAAACCGTGCAAAGTGCCTGATGGCTCGTTACGATGGCATGAACCAAATTCAGCCATACGTAGAGGTAAATCACGGTAACTTTTTAAGCCTTGGTTATAAATTTGAATATGACAAGGGCAGTTCATTGGTTTGACTGCATAATCGCGATTTTCAGAATGGGTGGTAAAAATCATGTCACCGAATTTATCCCAGTGTCCTGATTTTTCCCATAAACTGCGATCAACTAATTGAGGGGTGTGCACCTCTTTGTAGTCATGTTTGGCTAATACACGACGGATATAATCTTGTACTGTTAGATAAATTTGCCAGCCTTTATCATGCCAAAAGATCATCCCTGGGGCTTCTTCCTGACTATGGAATAAATCAAGACGCTTCCCTAATTTACGGTGATCACGTTTTTCAGCTTCTTCTAAGCGGGTAATGTACTCTTTTAGATCTTTTTTGTTTGCCCATGCTGTACCATAAATACGTTGTAACATTTCATTGTTACTGTCACCACGCCAGTACGCCCCAGCCAATTTCATTAATTTAAAGGCTTTAATTTTTCCTGTACTGGGGACATGAGGTCCTCTGCATAAATCGGTGAAATCACCTTGTGTATATAGGGAGACATCTTGGTCAGCAGGAATATCTGCGATAATTTCAGCTTTGTAGACTTCACCTTGTTGGGTAAAAAAGTCGATAGCTTCATCACGAGGAACGACAGAGCGGGAAATACTCACATTTTCTTTTGCTAAAGCCGCCATTTTTTTCTCAATTTTTTTGAGATCATCAGGGCTAAAATGTTCCGCATAAGCAATATCATAATAGAACCCGTTTTCAATAACAGGACCAATTGTGATTTGTGCTTTGGGATAAAGGGCTTTAACAGCTTGTGCTAATAGGTGAGCACAAGAGTGACGAATCACTTCTAAACCTTCAGGATCACGTTCGGTGATAATGGCTAGGTTAACATCATCCGTTAATATCGTAGACGTATCAACTAATTGATCATTAACTTTACCTGCTAAAGCTGCTTTAGCAAGACCAGAACCAATACTTGCAGCCACGTCATAGATAGATACAGGAGTATCAAATTGACGCTGACTACCGTCAGGAAGCGTGATGATAGGCATGGGAAATATTCAATTGAGTTATGTATACATGTGAGGAGGCATATACTACATAAATAACTATGTAGTGATAGAAAAGAATTCTTTATAAAGCTTGGTAGGCGCGAGTGGGATCGAACCACCGACCACCACCATGTCAAGGTGGTGCTCTACCACTGAGCTACGCGCCTCCAGTAAAGATAAGCATTATGCTATAATTTTTTTTGGGATGCAAGTTTTTATTGCATCCCTGCTACTTATTTTTTAAGCAGCTTGTACAGGAATAGCGTTGCTAGTTCCTGTCACATTATTATTTTCATCAAGATAAACTAAAGCGGGTTTATGGCGTGCAATTTCTTGCTCACTCATGCCGATATAAGTACAAATGATGACACGATCACCTGGTTGTGCTTTATGTGCAGCCGCACCGTTAATTGAGATAACGCCTGAACCAGCTTCTGCACGAATAATGTAAGTGGTGAAACGCTCACCATTGGTTACATTGTAGATCTCAATCTGTTCATATTCATGCATGCCTGTTAGCTTCAACAGGTTTTCATCAATTGCACAAGAACCTTCATAATCTAATTCTGCATGCGTGACGCAAGCGCGGTGTAATTTCGATTTTAATAAGGTGCAGTGCATACTACAGTTGTCCTTAGAAAGGTAATTTAAAAAGGTAATTTTGCGTTTGGTTTTTCCATCGATTGATGGAAAAAATAAACTGTTACACATTTACTAACACATCAATATGTGAAAGTAATTAACTCAGTATTTTGTTTTCACAAAGAAAGTTATGTAACGACGCTTATGAAAGTGTGGCATTTTAACGCCTATAGTCTTTGATCTCAAGTCTAAATATCTATTTTTATATAAATATTGATAAAAATAAATACAGGTATAAGCTTTGTTAATGATTAAAAATTGTATTTTTTAGATAACTAAAAGTTATATATTACCAAAAAATCATAACTTTTACATAGGCTAATCTGTTATTTATCATCAATTAATACAGTAAAAACTGTTAATAAAATATTACAGGTGGCAGATTTTACAATCTGGATCTTTTGCAATAGTGATTGTTCGCCACTTACTACTTAGTGCATTAAATGTTATCAATTTATTTAAAGATGAGGGGCGGTTGGGGTGAATAAGTAGCTTAATAGCTTCCATTGCTTGAACACTGCCAATAATTCCTACCAGTGGGGCAAGCACACCAGTTGTGCTACAAGTATTTTCCTCTTCTAATGCACTCTCATCATATAAGCAATGATAACAACAAGATTTAGGATCTTGGGGGTGAAAAACACTGACTTGTCCATCAAAACGAATCGCCGCTCCTGATACAAGCGGCGTTTTTGTTTGGACAGAGATACGGTTTAATTGAAAACGTGTGGCAAAATTATCACTGCAATCAATGATTAAATCTGCTTTTTTTGCTTGCTGAATTAATGCGTCATCGTTTAATTTTTCAGTAATAGGGATGGTTTGGATGGTGCTATTAAGTTCAGCTAATTGCTGAGAGGCTGATGTGGCTTTATTTTCGCCTATTGTTGAAGTGCGGTGAATAATTTGTCGCTGTAAATTGGATAAATCAACCTGATCAAAATCAGCAAGACTAAGCTGTCCAATACCTGCTGAGGCAAGATAAGGGGCAACAATAGATCCTAAGCCACCCATACCAATAATGAATACATGCGATTGGGATAGTTTTTCTTGCCCTGCATAATCGATAGTAGGTAATACAATATGACGGCTATACCGTAAAAGTTGTTGATCATCCATGTATAAAAACTGACTTTTAAGCGTTATTTTTTAGGGTGTTTTATGTTTTTAGGCAATGATGAAGTTCATGTTTAGATAAGGCAGCATAAGGGGTGCTGCGTGTTTGCCCATGTATATGCATACGATAGTTGATAAAATCAGTAGAGGTTTCACATAACATAAACGGGTTACCCTGTAGTTGTTCTGCCAAGCTTGTTGATTCTACCACAGCATAATCATGCCCAGGGTGAATAATTGTACTGCTAGGAATTTCAGCCCCCAAACGTCTTAAGGTATGAAACATTTGTTCAGGGTCACCCCCTACCATATCACAACGACCACAGCCAAAAACAAATAAGGTATCACCTGTTATTAAGTGCCCATTAATATAAAAACAGGCTGACCCTGGGGTATGCCCTGGGGTGTGCCATATTTCAATGCTTGTTTTACCTAGCTGTATGTGATCACCCCCATGATGCAAGGTCGGTAAATCAAGCTTTTGTCCCCAAAATTGAGCTTCTGATTTTAATAAATGCAGTTGTGCATCACTGTGACTAAGTAATTGCTCTAAGCCATTAATATGATCATGATGGCTATGGGTAAGTAAAATATCTGTAATCGTGACATTTTGTAACGCAGCCAAAGCAATAATTTTATCCACATCCCAAGCAGGATCAACTACTGCGGCGCGCTGGCTAGCATGATCCTTAATAAGATAAATAAAATTATCCATAGGACCTAGTTTTAATTTCAAGATAGAAAATGTTTCTGAACTCATTATTTTTGTCTCTTTATAAATGTCATTATTATTTTTTTAATCGCTTTTATGCATCATATTTCATGAGTATTATGTATTATTTTTACTTTAATACATATACTAAAACATATAGAAATATTAATAAAAATAGTGCTATTTATAACAGTGTTTATTTATAATGAAAAGCCATTTTTATTTTATTTAAATTGGTATATAGTATAGACACATAGTATATATTTTTAACGATTATACTTTCCCCCTTTCCAGATATTTATATAAATTAAAATAGTGTTTATTTTGGGCATTATACTTGCTTAATTTCCTCTAATTTTTTGCTTTCAGTTCTGCATCATTATTTTTTGCTTCTATTCATCACTACACGGAGATAGACATGAATACCATGCCATATATTCTCTCAAGGTTTCTTAATCGAATACCTTTTTTATTGTTATTACTTGCGATGGTCATGAGTGTTTCTGCGCAAGCAAAACCACAGCTATCTCTTGAGCAAACCGTTAGTAAGACAACTGTGAAAGCAGGCGAACCTTTTACTTACAGTTTACGTTATCGCTGTGCAAGTACCACAGAACATTGTGAAAATACTAAAGTTGTTGGTATTTTACCTGCGACATTAAATAATGCTTACTCACATGTTGCCCCAACTGATTCTATGCATATTGAGTCACACTATTACAGTAAGAGCCAGCGAAAAGTGACATGGGTATTTGTGAACCCATTACCAGCAGGATCTACAGGTGAGCTAAGTTTAACTGTTGATTTTCCTAATGGGACAACTGAAAATGGGGCAACAGCGACTTTTACCCCTACTATTGAAGCCAGTAATGCGGATACCGTGACAGCAAATAGTTTAACCGTCACAGCAGAGTCTAAACCTTATGTAACATTTGAGAAAAAACTTACTACAAAAAACCCCATTATTGGTGAGAATGTTAGTTACAGTTTAGATTTATGTAATAAGGGTGGTTTAGGAACACTTAATATTGGTGATTTACATTTAACTGATAAGCTTTACCCTAATGCAAAGTTTATCAGTGCGAAAAAGAATGGTACTTATGATGCTACAACACATAGTGTGACTTGGAAGCTTAATGAATTATCAGTGGGCTCATGCTTTAAACCTTACGTAACTGTTTTATACCCTCAAACAACTTTTACAGCTGAAACCAGTGTGACAAACCTTGGTGTAGCTAATGTCAATTTTGTAAAAGATGGTGGTTTATTAGAGTTAGAATCCAGTGTTGATCACTTAATTAAACTGCCTAGCAATGCAGGGGTTGGTTTTGGTAAACACCCCCTTAAATTTTCTAAAGGTGGGCACAGCAAAATTATTAAAGCAGGGTTATTACACCATAATTTTTATATTAAAAACCAAGCTGATTATGTATTAAATAATGTAGTTATTAGTGATGAAATTCCTGTTGAATTACGTGTTAGCAAATTTTACCGTAACAGTGTTGCACACAATGACTTAAATATTAATATTTCTTATAAAACCAGTATTAATGCAAATTGGACAGTTGTTACAAATTCTAATACAACAATAAAAGTCAATACATTAGGCTTAGCTGCTGGGGAATACATTACCGCTCTAAAATGGGACATAGCAGAATTACCTGCTTACTATATACGTAATGCTATTGTTGGCTTTTACTCTACTATTCAAGATAGCGTTAATGTTGGGGATATTATTAAAAATAGTGGTCACGCTGATTATGACTTTATTTTAGATGGTGAACCGACTCATACCACTAAAATATCAACTAAAAATACACGTGTTATTGTAAAATCCCCTAAACCGTATGTCAAAAAAGACCGTACAACACCTTCTATTGTCACCCCTGGTAAAGAAGTTAAATACAGTATTCGCTTTAAGAATTTAGAAAGTGAATTAGTTAACCCTGTTTTATCTGATTTATTACCTGCTAATTTAGAGTTTGTAAGTTGGAATACAGCACGCCGTGACTTAGCTGATATGCCTGAGCCAGTGTTTACTAAAGTGGAAAATTTCCAAGGTACAGGGCGTACATTATTACGTTGGTCATGGACAGGTGATGCGGCTTATACCTTCCCTGTGAATAAATGGTTCTTCATTAATTTAGTTACTAAAGTTAATGCAGCAGCTACCCCAGGGCAAGTTGTTAACCAAGCTTATGTAGCAGTAGAAGATCCAACGACTAACTTAAATATCAGTAGTTGTAAGAAAAAAGAAGTTGATATTCTTGATTTAAATGGTAATGGTGCAACAGATGATACTATTTGTGCTACCACTAAACCTGCTACTGAAGTCAGTGCTGTTGCCTCAATGGATGCGGTGAAATGGGTAAAAGGTTTACTTGATACTGAGTGGCATCGTTACCCTGATAGTGGTAAAACATCCTTAGCAGGTCGTTTAGATTACCAATTGATTGTTAAGAATACTGGTAATATTTCAATGACCAATGTGGTTGTGGTTGATATTTTACCTTTCCTTAATGATACAGGTGTAATTGATTTATCAAATCGTGATTCAGCATGGCAGCCTCAATTAATTGGTGCGGTACAAGCTGCGAATGGGATTAAAGTATTTTACAGTACCGTAGAAAATCCATGTCGTACTGAAGTTTTACCAAGTGATCCAGTTGGGTGTGTTGATCCTGCGTGGTCTGCAGTATTACCTGAAGATATTACCAGTGTGCGTTCTTTACGTTTTGACTTTGGGGATGTGGTCTTAGCTCCAGCAGATGAGTTAAAACTCACATGGCCTATGCATGCACCTATTGACGCCCCATTAGGGACTATCGCATGGAACTCTTTTGGTTACGTGGCAACACGTATAGATACAGGCACCCAATTATTACCTTCTGAGCCGATTAAAGTTGGGATTGAAGTCGATGATTTCCAACCTGCTATTTTAGGTGATTACATCTGGAATGATAAAAATGGTAATGGTATCCAAGATCCAGAAGAAAATGGTATCAATGGTGTACGTGCTGAGCTTTATCAACCGGGGAAAGACACCTTACCTAATACTGCTGATGATGTCTTAGTTGGCTTTACTTTAAGTGCTAATGATGCAGATAAACGCCCTGGGTTCTACCTCTTTTCTTCTTTAGCAGCAGGAAACTATTTTGTTAAATTCTACCCACCTGTTGGTTATGTTGTCTCTCCAGCAAACCGTGGTGAAGGCGATGCACAAGATGAGTTAGATTCTGATGTAAACCCTGAAACTCAAACTTCTCAAATTGTTGAGCTAAAAACTTACAGTCGTAATTTAACCGTTGATTTAGGGATTGTAAAAAGTGCCAGTGCAGCGATTGGTAACTATGTATGGTTTGATGCAGATGAAGACGGTAAACAAAACGAAAGTGCTGATAAAGGTGTGAATGACGTGACTGTCACTTTATTTAAAGATAACGGTGATGGCATTGCAGATATTGCAGTAGATGAGCAAGTTAAACAAATTAAAACAGCTAATGACGTAAATGGTCATGCTGGTTACTACTTATTTGATAAGCTGAACCCTGGGCAATATTTTGTGCATTTTGATTTACCTTATGGTGCACACTTCACAACACAAGGGCAATCTGGTGTTGTTGATATTGATGATTCTGATGTAAGTATTACAACAGGTACTACCGAGATTGTTAACTTATTAGAAGGCTTTGACCCAAGCTGGGATGCAGGCATGATTTTACCTGTTGGAAACCTAAGCTTAGGTAATCGTGTCTGGTTTGATGAAGATCAGAATGGTGTGTATGCAGTAGGGTCTGAGAAAGGTATTAATGATGTTAAATTAACCTTATTCCGCGATATTGATAACAACGGTGTTTACACTGCTGATGTTGATACAATGGTGACCACTACAACGACCTTTACTAAAGATGGCGTAAAAGGTTACTACTTATTTGATAAATTACCTGCTGGCGCGTATATCGTCCGTGTTGATGGCAGTAACTTTATTGAAGGTCAACCACTGGCTGAATTAGTCACAACAACGACTGAAACAGATGTTAACAACAAAGTGGATCATGATAATAATGGTATCAGTTCTGAAGGAAGCTCTACTATCTTTAGTCAGGCGATTACTTTAGTTGAAAGTGAAGAAGGTTACAGTGAACTGACTGTAGACTTTGGATTCCGCAGTAAAGACACCACACCACGTGTTTCATGTAGCGCACCTAAAGTATACGGTGTACAAGATTTTGGCTTAAACGATAGTCAATTCTTTACTATTGATCCTGTGACTTTAGCGGTTGAATCATTAGGTAAACGTTATTATGGGCATGATATTGAAACTTTAGATATCCATCCTACAGAACGCTTAATTTATGCAACGTCTGGTGATGATCCTAGCTCAAAACATCCACATGGTTACTTATATCAAGTTAATCCTGTTGATGGCGCGATTACAGGTATTGGCTCTACAGGTTTAGGGGAAGTGTCTGCAATCTCCTTTAACCCTAAAGATAATACTTTATGGGCATGGGCTGATGGTGAAGGTTTAGCTGTGATTGATACTGCAACAGGTCAAGCCACTACACCGAGTCCATCTGATTTAAGAATTGAAGCTTTAAGTTGGAACTTTGATGGGTCTACTTTATATGCTACAGAAAATCGTAACTTATGGGCATGGGATGGTGAAAACATCAATTTAGTATGTGATGATTTACCGGGGCAAACAGAAGCATTAGAAATGTTTGATGAAAATATTCTTTTATTTGCTGTGCACACAGGTAATGATTTAAACATTTATGCATGGAATGTGAATGAAGGGGGCAATAGTTGTGCCGCTGATAACGCATTAAATGTACATGTTGAAACCAGTTATAACGATGTTGAAGGGATTTCATGGCCTGTTAAATGTATTGATGATTAATCTTACATAAGACAGCATGATACTTAATCATGTCTAACTAAAAACGGGGGGGTAAGCCCCCGTTTTTTATGGTAAAAATTTCTTTAGTGAGTGTGTAAAGGTATTTTTGTTTTAGCTTAGGAGGTTATATTTTTTGTAAATATATCGCACTATTGGTTTATCAAAATTAAACAAATATAACTAACTTTTAAAAACTAATTTGATTCACACTGGTAATTGCAAGCATCACCCCTGTGATCACCACGCCAATCACGCCCCCAATTAATAAAATAGCAATCGGCTCAATTAACAATAAAAAGCGTTTCATCCGTGTGCGCCCACTTTCCTCTAGTAATTTAGCCAAAGAATGCATCATGCGTGGTAGCTCTCCCGCACGTTCTCCTGCACTGATTAAATTATGTCCTGTCGCATTTAATGCATCATTTTCTTGTAAAGCTTGAGATAAAGGCACACCACCCCGCACTGCTTTACTGACTTGTTGTAAACGGGCTTGTAAAGAGGGAATACTCATCCCCTCACTCGCAAGTTCTAAGGCACGTAATAGAGAGACTTTATTTTCTAATAACGTTGCCATCATGGATGACCAGCGCGCCGTTTCTGACTCCACTAACCACACGCCAATAATAGGTGTACGGCTGAGCATATCACGAAATTTTCGCTTAAATCCTGCTTGTTTAAAAATTAAAATTAACAGGGTGACAATAATGACGATGATACCAATCACCCACTCCACATGATTATTTAAAAACATGCCTGAATTTAATACTGCTTTAGCTAAAAAAGGCATATCAGCAGCGGCTTTATTTTTTAAAATACTGGCAAAACGTGGTACTACCACAATAAAAATTAATAAAATTGCTGAAATACCCGAAACAATTAAAATAGAAGGGTAGATCATGGCATTACGCATTTCTGTTTTAATGGTGTGATCATATTCCAGCTGCTTCACTCCATCACGCAAGGCTTCTGCGACTTTCCCTGTTAACTCCCCTGCTTCTAATAATTGATACATATACCAAGGTAGATCTAAATTTGTTTCTTTTAAAGCGACGGAAAAAGTTGCCCCATGACGTAATTGAGAAGCAACTTGTGCAAAATTTTCAACTAATGCAGGGTGATGAGAAGATTGTGCTAAAGATTCCACCGCTTCAATGAGACTCACACCTGACTCTAATAGTGTGGTTAACTCATGCAAAACAACAATCACATCACGCTGCTTTGGTTTACCTGCTTTTTTAGCGGCTGGCTTTTCTTTTTTATCAATCGTTTGCGTTAAGGTTAGTACGGTTAAATCTCGTTTTTTTAACTCACGGGCAGCTTCCCGTTCTGTGTCAGCAGTAATAAAACCGCTGACCTCTTGAGCTTGCTGATCAAGGGCTTGATATTTATAACGCATAAGTGAATCAGTGTGTTATCAGTGGAGTAAACAGAAGTGAAGAAAACAAAATTTCTAACCTAAACCAATATGTTAACATCATTAGATTGATTTTTTATTTATTTTCATTCATTTGATTAAGGGGAACTATGTTAAGCGTTCTTTTAACTCATAAACGTAGCATTTTTGCTTTTATTTTTTTGGCTTGTGCAGCATTACTCTCTACTGCCTATTATATGGAATATGTACAAGGACTGGATCCTTGTCCTCTGTGTATGGCACAGCGGTTAGTATTTATGGCATTGGCTATCACCGCACTAATTGGTTTAGTACATGGGAGTACAGGATTAGCAAATAAAATCTATGCCAGTGTACTCACCCTTTTTGCATTGGGGGGAGCGGCTATTGCTACTCGTCAAGTATGGTTACAAAGTTTACCAGCAGATCAAGTCCCTGCTTGTGGACCGGGATTTGATTACATCATGGGGGCATTTCCACTTTTAAAAGCAGTGGAAACCTTATGGAAAGGTTCAGGCTCATGTGCGGAAGTGGTATGGCAATTTTTAGGCTTATCCATTGCAGGCTGGGCACTGGTTTGGTTTGTTGGCTTTGCCTTATTAGGCATTTATCAAGCCCTGCGTAAATTCCCGAAAGTAAGCTAAAATTAAAGGTGCGTTTTACGCACCTTTTTTATCATAATTTGAATACACACATGCCTGCTTTTTTAGCCTTTGCCTTTTTACTCCCCCTTTTTCCCACGCCCTGAAAAAACAAACAAAGAGTAAACTATTTGCATACAAATTGATGCAATTTGTTACACTAGGTGTTTCACATGTGCAACAGCCCTATCTTTTTTTCTTTTTTATTCCATAATTAGTAAAGACTGGTAATTCCGTGGATTGCCTTGTGTTTTGGCTTAAAAATAGGCATCGGTCTATTTTTTGCTGTTTGAAAGTACAAATAAAATATAAATACGACGTTTAATAGTTAAAAAACACCGCTTAATACCAAGAGATAAGGAGGCAGTTCCGTGCAAAAATCATTGCATATCGACCCCCAAAAATGTACAGGTTGCTTACAATGCGAGATGGCCTGTTCGTACGAAAATGAAGGTGTATTTAATCCTTCTAAGTCCCGTATTAAAGTTTTCAATTTCCACCATGAGGGGCAATTTGTTCCTTATTCCTGTACGCAGTGTGCGGAAGCGTGGTGTTTACATGCTTGCCCTGTTGATGCTATTCAGATCAACAAAGAAACAGGTGCAAAAGAAGTTCATGATTCTATTTGTGTAGGCTGTAAAGTCTGTACGATTTCCTGTCCATTTGGTACCGTGAATTACAATCAAGCCACAGGTAAAGTGGTGAAGTGTGATTTATGTGGGGGTGACCCTGCCTGTGCAAAAGCATGCCCAACTGGCGCGATTACTTATATCGATGCAGATTGGACAGGTTTGGATAAGATGCGCTCTTGGGCATCTAAAACAGCTAATCAATCTAGCACAGACTAACAGGAGATATCGCACATGGCTTGGCATAAAAAAGTTTTACGCGTCAACCTGACAGAAGGGACAACTTCCGTTGAACCACTGAATATGGAATGGGCAAATGAATATTTAGGGCAACGTGGTTTAGCCTCTAAATACCTTGTAGAAGAAATTGATCCTAAGGTGGATGCATTATCCGCTGATAATAAAATGATCATGACTACAGGGCCATTAACAGGAACAATGGCAGCAACAGGTGGACGTTACGCTGTTGTCACAAAAAGCCCATTAACAGGCACTATTGCTTGTTCTAACTCTGGTGGGTTTATTGGTGCTGAGATGCGTAATGCAGGCTGGGATATGGTGATTTTTGAAGGAAAATCTCCTAAACCTGTCTATTTATACATTGAAAATGATAAAGTTGAATTACTGCCTGCAGATGAGCTTTGGGGCAAAACAGTCTGGGAAGCAGATGAAATCATCCACAAAATTCATCAAGATCCATTAATTCGTACAGCAATTATTGGTCGCCCTGGGGAGCAACTCGCTTTATTTGCAGGGATTGTGAATGATTTACATCGTGCTGCAGGGCGTTCAGGTGTTGGGGCGGTAATGGGCTCTAAAAACCTGAAAGCTGTTGCTATCCGTGGGACAGTCGGTGTAGGCAATATTCGTGACCCTCAAGCTTTCATGGCAGCAACACAGGCCGCGAAAAAAGTCTTACATGAGAACCCTGTTACAGGCGCAGGTTTACCTAAATATGGTACCCAAGTCTTAATGAATGTCATTAATGAAATGGGGGCGATGCCAACACGTAACTGGCGTGAAGTACAGTTTGAAGGCTCTGGCAAAATTTCAGGCGAAGCGATGCATGAGCCGCGTAGCAGTGATAATAAGCCTAACTTAACCACTAATGCAGCCTGTTTTGGGTGTACGATTGCTTGTGGTCGTATTTCTACCATTGATAAAGAACACTACAGTATTCAAAACAAACCACAATACTGGGGTGCATCAGGTGGATTAGAATATGAAGCAGCATGGGCATTAGGCTCTGATACAGGTGTGGACGATTTAGATGCCTTAACTTATGTAAACTTCCTCTGTAATGAAGATGGATTTGACCCTATTTCCTTTGGTGCAACCGTTGCCGCAGCAATGGAAATGTTTGAAGAAGGTGTGATCACAACAGAGCACACAGGAGGGGTAGAGTTAAAATTTGGTTCTGCTGAAGCCTTAACTAAAATCACTGAAATGATGTGTACAGGTGAAGGGTTTGGTAAAGATATCGGTTTAGGGTCTAAGCGTTTATGTGAAAAATATGGTCGCCCTGAATTATCTATGACGGTAAAAGGACAAGAATTCCCAGCATATGATGCACGGGGTATTCAAGGTATTGGTTTAGCTTACGCAACCAGTAACCGTGGTGCTTGTCATTTACGTGCTTATACCATTGCATCAGAAGTATTAGGTATTCCTGTTAAAACAGATCCTTTAGTAACAGAAGGTAAAGCAGAGTTAACTAAAGCCTTCCAAGATGCAACAGCCGTTGTAGATTCCACTGGTTTATGTGTTTTCACTACTTTTGCATGGACACTAGAAGACATCCAACCACAAGTGGCAGCTGCTTGTGAAGGGGATTGGTCTTTAGATAAGTTATTACACATGGGTGAGCGCATTTGGAATCTAGAACGTGAGTTTAACCTTGCTTCTGGCTTAACAGGTAAAGATGACAACTTACCGCCTCGTTTATTAAAAGAAGCCGCGCAAACAGGACCTGCAAAAGGTAAAGTTAATGAATTAGACAAAATGCTACCTGAATACTACAGTATTCGTGGCTGGTCAACAGACGGTGTCCCAACGGAAGAAACTAAAAACCGTTTAGGTCTCTAATTTAGTTACCTTTCCTTTTTTATTTCATAACCGCCCTATGAGTGATGCGATTCATGGGGCTGTTGTGCTTCATTCAGAACAGTGTAAGGAATGCGCCATGCATCACGTTATTATTGGTACAGGCCCTGCGGGCATCATTGCAGCGGAAACATTACGAAAATACGATCCACACAATGATATTACCGTCATTGGTGATGAACCTGAGCCACCTTATTCACGGATGGCAATCCCTTATTTTTTACATAATAAAATTGATGAAACAGGCACCCATTTACGTAAGCGTGATCAGCACTATGATCAACTTGCTATCCAACTTTTAAATCAGCGTGTCTTAAAAGTTAACCCAAATGACAAAACTTTAAGCCTGAATAATTCCACTGTACACAGTTATAACTCTTTAATTGTTGCCACAGGATCACGTCCTATTTTACCCCCTATTGAAGGGATGGACTTACCGGGGGTACATAACTGCTGGACATTAAAAGATGCGCGCAGTATTGCCGCCTTAGCACAACCTAACTCACGGGTTTTATTAATTGGGGCTGGGTTTATCGGCTGTATCGTATTAGAAGCCTTAGCCTTACGTGGTGTTGAGTTAACCGTGGTTGAAATGGGTGATCGTATGGTACCGCGAATGATGAACCAAGAAGCGGGTAACCTAATTAAAACATGGTGTGTTAATAAAGGCATTAATGTACACACATCCACAGGTGTCACCTCTGTACAACGTGATGATGACTTAGAGCATCCTTTAATTGTAAATTTAAATTCAGGGGAAAAATTAGAGGTTGATTTAGTGATTTCCGCCGCAGGTGTGCGTTCTAATACTGAATTTTTACAAAGTAGTGGTATTGAAACCGATCAAGGTATTTTAGTTGATCACCATTTAAAGACTAATTTCGATGGGATTTATGCCGCAGGAGATGTGGCACAAGGGCGTGATTTTTCCACAGGATCATACCAAGTTCATGCTATTCAACCTACTGCCAGTGAACACGGACGTATTTCAGCGATGAATATTGCGGGAGATACACATTATTACCGTGGTAGTTTCAACATGAACGTATTAGATACCTTAGGATTAATTTCTTCCTCCTTTGGTTTATGGATGGGGGTTGAAAATGGGGATCGTGTCACCTTATTTGAACCTGATCGCTTCCGTTACCTGAATTTAGAGTTTGAAGGGGATGTCATGGTTGGCGCGACCAGTGTTGGTTTAACGCAGCATGTTGGGGTCTTACGGGGTTTAATCCAAAATCGCTTTAAATTAGGTGTATGGAAAGATCGACTTATACGTGATCCAAGTCGTATTATGGAAGCTTACTTGGCTAAGACCCAACTTGGCCATCACCGATAATACCTTATTCTTGACACGAGGTAAGCAATGACGATCACGCTTAAGCTATATGCTACATTGGGGGAATACCTCCCCCTAGAGGTGAAAAAAAATCAAATGAATTTGGACATTTCCCCCACAACCAATGTCCAAACAGTGATTGAGCAACTTCAGATCCCCAATGAGCTTGCTCACCTTGTATTAGTTAATGGGGTATATATTGCGCCTGAAGATCGTGCTGCAACTATATTAAATGATCAAGATGTACTGGCCATCTGGCCACCTGTTGCAGGGGGGTAGTGCATTCTCTATTCCCATATGTTCTAATGTGGGAATAGAATCCTTCCTTTATTAACAAATCTTTTTCGTAATATTTCAATGAATACAGCAACAAAAATTTTATTGGTTACAGGCGGAAGCCGTGGCATTGGTGCCGCTACAGCTAGCTTGGCAGCCGAGCAAGGCTATGCAGTGTGTGTAAATTATTTACACAATAAAGAACCTGCGGATGTTTTGGTTGAGAGTATTAAAGAACAAGGTGGGCAAGCGATTGCTGTACAAGCTGATGTGGGTGTGGAAGCTGAGGTGATACAGTTATTTGAGACTGTTGATAAACAATTAGGACACATTACCGCATTGGTAAATAATGCAGGAATTTTAGACCAACAAACACGTTTGGAAGACATGAGTGTGGAACGTTGGCAAAAAGTACTGACCACAAATGTTATTGGTAGTTTTTTATGTGCACGAGAAGCAGTAAAGCGAATGTCTATTCAGCGTGGGGGCGCAGGTGGGGCGATTGTTAACCTCTCCTCTACCGCAGCACGTTTAGGTGCACCAAATGAGTATGTCGATTATGCAGCCTCTAAAGGGGCAGTGGAAAGTATGACCATTGGCTTAGCTAAAGAAGTGGCAGCAGAAGGGATTCGTGTTAATGCTGTTCGCCCTGGAATTATTGATACAGATATTCATACCAGTGGTGGAGAGCCTAACCGAGTACAGCGGGTAAAAAGTACCATTCCGATGTTGCGTGGCGGAGAAGCCAGTGAAGTAGCGCAGGCAATTTTATGGTTATTATCTGAACAAGCTGCCTATACAACAGGAAGTTTTTTAGATATAGCAGGAGGACGCTAAGGTCAAATGATGATAGACAGGAAATATTAGAGAGAATATGGTGGGTCGTGAAGGATTCGAACCTTCGACCAATGGATTAAAAGTCCACTGCTCTACCAACTGAGCTAACGACCCAAATCGGGAAAAAAGATAAAGCTATCTTTCTTTTAAAGGTATTTTAAATATATGGTGGGTCGTGAAGGATTCGAACCTTCGACCAATGGATTAAAAGTCCACTGCTCTACCAACTGAGCTAACGACCCAAATCAGGGAAAAGATAAAACAATCTTTTAGAGGTATTTTAAATTGTGGTGGGTCGTGAAGGATTCGAACCTTCGACCAATGGATTAAAAGTCCACTGCTCTACCAACTGAGCTAACGACCCGAAAGACACGTATTATAACGCCTTTTTGGCTCTATGCAAGTTTTTTTTAATTTTTTTTTAGTATGCCATTTACTGCTTTGATTTTAAAAAACTTATCATGTTGTTGAACAACACTCATGTTGAGGATTTGTAATCCATTCACTCCATGATCCACTGTATAATTTACTGCCTGTAAGCCCGATGGATTCCATAGCTAAAATATTGTGGCAAGCGGTGACCCCTGAACCACACATGTGGATCACTTGCTGGGGATTTTCTGCATAGGCAGCAAAACGTTGCCGTAATACCTCATCACTTAAAAATAAGCTGTGTTGATCCATATTTTCAGTAAAGGGTTTATTTATCGCGCCGCTGATATGTCCTGCAATCGGATCGATGGTTTCATTTTGACCTTGAAAGCGATCAGCTGCGCGTGCATCAATTAAGCTAAACCCTTGTTCTTGGTAGTCTTCAACCGTATCCACTTCCACATGCAAATGGTTTTGAATCTGTGGGGTAAAATCACCATTTCTTTTTTCTGGAATAAGTGCTGTTGTGGGCAGTGCCAAGGCTTCCCACACAGTCCACCCCCCATCGAGTACAGCGACTTTATCATGTCCTAACCAACGCAATAACCACCATAAACGTGCAGATATACCGCCACCCATATCATCATAGACAACTACTTGTGTCTCTGTATTGATACCACAGTGTGCTAATTTCTCACTCAGTTGAGCAGGATCAGGTAGAGGATGTCGCCCAGTTTTTGCTGTTTTAGGTGAGGATAAATCATTATCTAAATCAAAATAGTAAGCGGTTGGAATATGCGCTTGTTGATAGGCAAGTTGCCCAGCTGTGACATCTGTAAGATTAAAGCGACAATCAATAATAACGAGGTTTTCATTACTAATGGGATCATAACTTTGAAGCTGTTGAGCTGAAATTAATGTTTTAAAATAGTCCATATAGTGTATTTACCTCAGTTCACTTAAAAGCTGGGAGATTGTATGTTTTGCTTGCCCAAGATAGTTGCCCCCAAATAAGTTTAAATGGTTAAGGATATGGTAAAGGTTATAAAGCGGTTTACGTGCAAGGTAACCAGCATCTAATTCCCACACATCGTTATAGGTGGCATAAAATTGTTTATCAAAACCCCCAAATAACTCTGTCAGAGCAATATCTGTTTCTCGATCACCATAATATACAGCAGGATCAAAAATAATGGGCTGCCCTTTGATATCTACAGCAAAATTACCTGACCATAAATCACCATGTAATAAAGAAGGTAAAGGGGTGTAATTAGAAAAAAAGTGATGTACACCTTCAAGCAAGCGATGCCCCTTGTCTTGCAAATCATCCGTGTAACCGTGATGAGCAGCAAGCTGTAATTGAAACCCTAAACGCTGCTGACACCAGAATTTGACCCAGTCATCGGTGAGATCATTCTTTTGCAATGTTGTGCCAATACGATTATTCCTAAACCAACCAAAATACTGTTGGGTGACTTGATGTAATACAGCGAGTTGTTGTCCTAATAAGGCATGACTGGGGTGAGTATCTGTATGACTAGCACAATATTCTGTGACTAAATAAGCATATTCCCCTGTACTACCATAGCAAACAGGCAAGGGGATTTTTATTACAGCAGGTTGAGAGAGTTCTGCTAAGCCTGCGGCTTCTGCGGTAAACATATCATGGTGTTCAGCTTGGTTAAGTTTGACAAAATACTGTTGCCCAGCCCCTTCTACTCGAAAAGCCTCATTAATACAGCCCCCTGTAATACTATAGGTATGCTCAATGGCAAATTTTTTATGAGTGCTTTGGCTAATATGCTGAGCAATGGCAACCCAATGCTCAGTATCTATTTCAGTGTAACTCATCATCACCTAACTCCAGTTCAGGGTTTTGTATCAGTGAAGCACATATTTTTTGAGCAGTTATCCAACGTGTATCATTTTTCAGTGTATCCCATGAATAGGCATTTTTTCCATGTAAACGAATTAAGCGCACTTGGGAGGCAGGAGCTTGGTAATGTTTAATAGCTTCAATTACACTTTTTACAGCAGGTCTATCATTACAAATGAGTACCATATCACAGCCCGCTTTTAAGGCACTACGTGTGCGTGCAACAGCATCTCCTGCAACGGTTGCTCCGCCCATGCTGATATCATCACTAAAAATCACCCCTGTAAACCGAAGTTGTTGGCGTAGTATGGTTTGTAACCAATAGCTAGAGAACCCTGCAGGGTGTGAATCTACTTTTGGATAGACAACGTGTGCAGGCATAATGGCAGCAATACCATTATTCACTAGGCGTTCAAAAGGAATTAAATCTTCTAGTTCAATATCTGCAAAACTGCGCTCATCAATTGGTAAACTATGATGTGAATCTACAGACACTGAGCCATGCCCCGGAAAATGTTTTCCCACCTCTGCCATACCTGCTTGATGTAGACCTCTAATTAGTGCACGAGCAAGAATGGCAACAACATCAGGTTGTGCATGAAAAGCGCGGCTCTTCATTACGCCACTAATGCCAAGCTCTAAATCTAATACAGGGGTAAAGCTAAAATCAACCCCCAGTGCTCGCAATTCTACCGCTAACAGCCAGCCAATTTCTTCAGCATAACGACAGGCTTTTTTAGCATCATTATCATAGAGCTGCCCTAAACTTTCCATTGAAGGTAAAGCAGTAAACCCTTTACGAAAACGCTGTACCCGCCCTCCTTCATGATCAACTGAAATTAATAGAGGGGGTTGGCGTAAGGCATGAATTTCTGTAGTCAATTGTTGTAATTGTTCAGGGGTTTCATAATTACGCGAGAACAAAATTACACCACCTACTAAAGGGTGTTGTAATAATGTGCGGTCTTCATCAGTCAATGATGTACCCGCAATATCAATCATGAGACAACCTAGTGACATAATACATTCCATTCAATCAGTGTAATAAAGGTTTTATAGTACCCTGTGTCTGTAAATAATAGAATGTGTAAAGCTATTTTTTAGCATTAAAATTAGAAAAATTTATTTATTTGCCCTAAAAAACGTTGTTTTTTAATATATTACTTGAGGGTAACATATCCTTAAATGTCTTATTGTATTGGCATGATATTTTCATTATTTTTATATTTTGTCATAAAGAGCTAAAATTGTAACGATATCATAATACCCTTTTAGTAGTTACCAAACATAGCGATATTATGATGCCTTTTACCACTCTACGGTAAAGTGGTTAAAACAATGAAATTTGGAGAGTTATTTTGAAAATTGCTGTGGTGAAAGAAACACGTCAAGATGAAAAGCGTGTTGCGCTTGTTCCTAGCATTATTAAGAGTTTAGTGGATATTGGGGTGAAGGTATCAGTAGAGGCTGATGCAGGAAAACAATCAGGATTTAGTAACCAAGACTATAGCCACCATGGCGCAGAAGTGATTCATGACAAGCAGCAACTTTATCATAATGCTGACATTGTATTGTGGTTGAAACGCCCTGCAAATGAGTCCATAGAATTAGATTATTTGTCCTCTGATAGCTTATTGGTGGGGTTTTTAGACCCACTTAAAAAAGATGGGCATATTGAAGCCTATTCAAATAAACAACTCACCACTTTTTCATGGGAACTGTTACCCCCTACTGAAGCAACACAAGCAATGAATGCTTTTGCTGAAATGGGGGTATTAGCAGGGGAAATTGCTTGCCAAAATGCCTTACGTTCTATCAATATTGAGCAGAAAAAAGCCGTTGTCTTAGTGATTGGGACGGGTAATGCAGGTTTAGCTGCTGCACGTAAAGCCTTTGATGCGGGACATCATATTGTGATCTTGTCAACCAACCGACAATTTGAATCTTTGGCAACGGAAGAATTATCAGGTGAATTTATTTTGCTACAGCAAAATGATAATGCGGAGGAAACACTGCAACAACAGCAACAACAGCTACATGCGATTATTCATTCTCATCAGCCCGATGCCATCATTACTACAGCAAGACGTTACGGACAATGTGCACCCATGTTAATTACAGATAAAGCTTTACGTGATATGAAATCGGGGGCAGTAATTGAGGATTTAACTGCAAGTATTGGTGGAAACACAGCTTTTACAGAGCTAGATAAACAGGTAAAACTACCAAATAAAGTACTAATACGTAATCAATCCAATTACCCCAGTCAAGACCCAACCAAAGCCAGTGAGTATTATGCGAGAAGTGCTTTTCATTTAATTAAGCATATAAAGAAGAATAAAGAAGCAAATGATGATTATGATATCAGTAATGATCCCCTGTTACATAAAGCTATTTTGACGCATCAAGGTCATTGCTGCTTATAAATTATAAATATAGTGCAGGCAATCTATACCATTTACCTGCACTAAAAATAACTCTCTTTACTGAGCTTAATATTCCCCATTGTTTTTATTTTAAACACACATACAATGATAACAGCGACCAATTTTTGATTTAGTGCCAAGTGGGGATTTATGACAACAGCATTTACTTTACACACCCCGTATCAACCAGCAGGTGATCAGCCCACAGCCATTAAAAATCTTGTAACAGGTTTACAACGTGGCGATAGCCATCAAACCCTGTTAGGGGTCACAGGATCAGGAAAAACCTTTACTATTGCTAATGTGATAGAACAGGTACAACGTCCTACTTTAGTCCTTGCACATAATAAAACCCTTGCTGCACAGCTTTACAGTGAAATGCGGGAATTTTTCCCTGATAATTCAGTTGAATATTTTGTCTCCTATTATGACTATTATCAGCCTGAAGCCTATGTCCCTGCCTCTGATACTTATATTGCTAAAGATTCTTCTGTCAATGCCCAAATTGAACAAATGCGTCTCTCTGCAACCAAAGCCTTGTTAGAACGCTCTGATGCAATCATTGTTGCCACCGTATCCGCTATTTATGGTTTAGGGGATCCCGAGTGGTATTTGCAAATGATGCTGCATGTGACTCGAGGGGAGCGCATAGAGCAACGTGCTATTTTGCGCCGTTTAACTGAGTTGCAATATACACGTAATGAAATGAGTTTAGAGCGAGGTACTTATCGGGTACGTGGTGAAGTAATTGATATTTATCCTGCTGAATCTGATAAAGATGCGATTCGGATTGAACTTTTTGATGATGAAATTGAGCAATTAAGCTATTTTAACCCCCTTACTGGGAAAGTATTACGTCACGCGCCTCGTTTAACCATTTACCCTAAAACTCATTATGTCACCCCCCGCGAGGTCTTATTAAAAGCTATTGATGAGATTAAAATAGAGCTTAATCAGCGTTTAGAAGTGCTCTATGCTGAGAATCGCCTTGTTGAAGCACAACGTTTAAAAGAACGCACTTTATACGATATTGAAATGATTAATGAAGTAGGTTTTTGCAGTGGTATCGAAAATTATTCCCGCTATTTATCACAACGTAATACGGGGCAAGCTCCCCCTACATTATTTGATTATTTACCCAAAAATGCCTTATTAGTGATTGATGAAAGCCATGTGACTGTGCCACAAATTGGTGCAATGTATAAAGGTGATCGCTCGCGGAAAGAGAACCTTGTTGAATATGGGTTTCGTCTGCCTTCAGCTTTAGATAACCGTCCGCTTAAATTTGAAGAATTTGAGGAGCTTGCTCCCCAAACTATTTTTGTATCCGCCACCCCCAGCACCTATGAAGCGGAACATACTTGTCAAATTGTAGAGCAAGTGGTGCGCCCCACGGGGCTACTTGATCCTGAGATTACAATCCGCCCTGTCGCTACGCAAGTTGATGATGTGTTATCAGAGATTAATCAACGTACCGCAAAAGATGAGCGGGTACTCATTACCACTTTAACGAAAAAAATGGCGGAAAACCTCAGTGAATATTTACATGAGCATGGGGTGAAAGTACGTTATTTACATGCAGATGTGGATACAGTAGAACGGGTTGAAATTATCCGTGATTTACGTCTTGGTGTCTTTGATGTGCTGGTGGGGATTAATTTATTACGTGAAGGCTTAGATATGCCAGAGGTATCCCTAGTGGCTATTTTTGATGCAGATAAAGAAGGTTTCTTACGTTCAGAGCGAGCATTGATTCAAACTATTGGGCGGGCGGCGCGTCACTTACATGGTGAAGCCATTTTATACGCTGATCGGGTCACTGATTCCATGCAAAAAGCGATAGACGAAACAAAACGTCGTCGTGAAAAACAGGCTGCACATAATAAACACCACAATATTGAAGCACGTAGTATCAATAAATCCGTACAAAATATTTTAGAAACGGAAGAGCAAGCAGATACTGAGACAGTCGTCATGCAGATTGCTGAAGCTAAAAGTGCCTATACAGCCGTTTTATCTACAAAAGAGGCTGAAAAACAGCTGAGTATTTTGCAGCAACAAATGATTGCTCATGCTGAAAACTTGGAATTTGAGCAAGCCGCAGTGGTACGAGATCAAATAGAAGCATTAAAAGTACAGTATTTCAGCTAAACTATACAAGGTATCAATTTTAATCGTCACAGGGATGTTCCCTGTCAGTATTATTTTTACTCACAGATAAAAGGAAATTATTATGGCATTAGTTAGTAATGTAAAACTTGCTATTGAGAAAGGTGGTGAAGGTGAACGTCGTAAAGTAGCAGTACACTACACCATTAATTTTACAAAAGCAGAAGTATTAGCTAGCACTGTTTACGTTGAGCATGTTGCCTTATTTGGTGCTGATCCAGGGGAAGATGATCATTTAGTCACATTGCGTAAATCTGCCATCCGTGCTCAAGAAGAAATTACAGAGCGTAAATTTATGGTAAGTGTATCACGTGATAGTTTAGATGAAGATGGTGATACCATTATTTTAGGCTCACCTATTGCTGCTGATGAAGATGAGATTTATGCGCGTGTAGTATTAACACCGTTTACACCTAAAGGGACAAGTTCTACTTCTAACTTAGTTGTAGGTCAATTTGGTGCTGTTGGAGAAGATTAAGATCATTTAGGTTTTCTTATCTTTTGTAGAGACGCTGTATACAGCGTCTTTACATCACCAGCGTTTTTATAATTTCACACCTAAATAATGACTTATACCAATTAGTATTCCATAACAAACAATAGTAATCACACTTGCTAACCCAAGGCTAAGATAAAAATTAAATCCCTGTTTTAATAATAAAGGTAAAGCGACAAATAAAGCCAAAGAGGGGAGAACCAACCAAAAAATACTGGTTGATAGTGAACTAATTAATTGTACATTTTTTGTATCATGGTAAATCCAAAAAAAAGCAAAAAGAGAAATAAAGGGGATAGAAGCAAACAAAGCACCTAATAAAGTACTACGTTTTGATACCTCAGAAATAAATACGATTAATACACTGCTGATTAATACCTTTAATGCATAGTATCCCATATTATTCCTTATCTATTTGTTAGGTTATATTGATATTTAATATCTATAAATGAAGTTTTTAGCTTATAAAAAATAGCCTCTTAATAAGTAATACTGATTAAGCTACCTTCATTTGTCTAATTACTCTATTTTTATTCCCTTGTAGTTTTAATATTAATTATGTGATAATGGTTTTTATTTTTGTGGTTTTTATATCGTATTATTACTAAAAACTGCTATAAAAACATAAATATTTTACTTTTTTTCTTGAAAGTAAGATGTAAAATTTTGAATAAACTAAGGGAAATAAATATGGGATTATTATCAGGTTTAATGGGGAATGCTGGTGTTGTACCTGTTGATGAACTGAATCAAAACTATGGGAATTTATTAATAGAAAATGAACAAATTGAAGTTGGTTTTATCGTCATCAGAGATACTTTTGTTTTTACCAATAAAAGATTGATTCTTGTAGATATACAGGGTATTACAGGGAAAAAGGTAGAGTATTTATCAGTACCTTATTCTAATATCACTAAATTTTCAGTTGAAACTGCTGGTAGTTTTGATTTAGATGCTGAGTTAAAAATTTGGGTTGGGAGTGATACTACGCCCATTCAGAAGAAATTTAATAAAAAGGTAAGTATTTATGATCTGCAAAAAGTACTTTCTAACTATGTATTAGGAGAACGTTCTAACTGATAATCCTTCCGTGATTTCCCACATAACCCCCCAAATTTTCTCTGCACATTAAAGGTAATACTATTAATGTCTAACTTTAAAACGCCTCCCAATATTTTAGAGAAAATAGAAACCTGTAGAGAGAAAAAAGCAAAAACTTTAGATTTAAGTGATTGTGGTATAGGGTTACCAGTTATTCCTTCTGAGGTTTTTAGCTTATTTCACTTAGAAGAATTAAATCTACGTGGTCATGCCATTCAAATTGTTCCTGAAAAAATCAAACAGCTTTCCCATCTAAAAAAAATAAATCTCTGTGATAACCCATTACAAGAAGTGGCAAATGTTGGAGGTTTATTTTTACATTATGTTGATGTAAAAAGATTAAATATTCCTTATAAAAATGTGATGGGATTAAAGCTGACTTTATTCTCTTATGATGCACCTGATGATATTTTTAATTTTCCTAACTTAACCCACATTGAGATTCACCATCATTATTTGCAGCAACCTTTAGCATGGCTTAGTCAACTCACTCAACTCACCAGCTTAGATTTAAGCCATAACCAGTTATCTAGTTTAAAAGGCTTAGAATCCTTACCTAAACTCTCTACTCTAAATTTAAGTGTAAATAAACTCACCACACTTGAAGGTTTAGGAGAGCTTAATCATCTTTCTCATTTAGATTTAAGTTGGAATCAATTATCAACACTGGAAGGTTTAGAGCAGCTAAGTAGCCTTTCTTCTTTAGAGTTAATGGCTAATAAATTATTAACACTAAAGGGGGTAGAGCAATTAAATAATCTTTCTTATTTATCTTTGAGTAATAACCAATTATCAACAGTAGAAGGCTTAGGACAGCTTAAAAAACTTTCTTCTTTGGATTTAAGCTTAAATCAATTATCTACACTGGAAAATTTAACACAACTTAATGCACTGTCCTGTTTAAATTTGATGGGTAACCGTTTATCAACATTAGAGGGGTTAAGTGAATTGACTCACCTATCCACTTTAGATTTGACTGCTAACCAGTTATCAACATTGGAAGGTTTAGAGCAATTACATCATCTTTCTTCTCTAGATTTGAGTAACAATCAATTATCAACATTAGAGGGGGTAGAGCAGCTAACTAATCTTTCTTCTTTAGATTTAAGTAGGAATCAATTATCAACACTCAAAGGTTTAGAGCAACTTCAAAACCTTTCTTCTTTATATTTGAACTCCAATAAATTATCAGCACTGGAAGGCTTAGAGCAATTACCTCATCTTTCTTTTTTAGATTTGAGTGATAATCAACTATCAACATTGAAAGGTTTAGAGCAACTTCAAAACCTTTCTTCTTTATATTTGAACTCCAATAAATTATCAACATTAGAAGGCTTAGAACAATTACCTCATCTTTCTTTTTTAGATTTGAGTGATAATCAACTATCAACGCTGAAAGGCTTAGAGCAATTTCCCCATCTTTCCTCTCTAGATTTAACCTCTAACCAATTATCAACATTAGAAGGTTTAGAAAAGCTTAGTCACCTCTATTTTCTATACTTGGGAGAAAATCAATTATCTACATTGAAAGGCTTAGAAAAACTCAACAACCTCTCTTCTTTATATTTACATGGTAATAAATTATCCTCATTAAAGGGATTAGAAAAGCTTAGCAATCTTTCTTATTTATACTTAGGTAAGAATCAACTCTCTACACTAGAAGGTCTAGGGCAGTTTAATACTCTTTCCTATTTAGATTTAGGTCATAATCAGCTTACTACGCTAAAAGGCTTAGAGCAGTTTAATAACCTATCTTCCTTAGATGTACATAATAATCAGCTTTCTACATTAGAAGGTTTGGTACAACTCAATCATCTTTTCTCTTTACATTTAGGTTCTAATCAATTAACTCACTTACCTGATAGTTTATTTAGCTGTGTAAAACTAGAGCATTTAAAGATAATGGAAAATCCTATTACTTTTGGTATTGGACAATTAGAACCTGAATATGGTGATATTAATCTTTTCTATACCCGCAATTATTTACAGCAGCTAAAAAACTAAGATATCCCCTATTTTTTTGAAGAAATAAATAAAATCCCGTATGCTATTTCTATTTTATAATTTATAGGAATAGTAGGGATGTCTCATTTTAAAACTCCACCTGAAATTTTAAAAAAAATAGAAATTTGTAGAGAAAAGAAAGAAAAGGTTTTAGATTTAACTTATTATTCTGATGAAGAGGCTTGTTTTTCCATACCATTGCCGATTATTCCTCCTGAAGTTTTTGGGCTACATCATTTAGAAGTATTGTATTTATGTGGCAATCTTATTCAAATCATCCCTGAAGAAATTAAACAACTCTCACACCTAAAAAAAATAGATCTTTGTGGTAACCCATTACAGAAAATAGCAGATATTAAAGGTTTATTTTTACATGATACTGATGTTGAAAAATTACATATTCCTTATGAAAATATCAGTGGTTTAAAGCTTACATTACCTTCTTGTAAGCCTCCTCAAAATATTTTTAAATTTCCTAATTTAACTCACCTTGAAATTTGTGATCATAATTTAAAAAAACCTTTGGTATGGCTAAGTCAATTGACTCAGTTGACTAGCTTAGATTTAAGTTACAATAAGTTATCTAGTTTAAAAGGGCTAAAAAATTTACCTAATCTGCTTTCTTTAAATCTGAGTTGTAATCAGCTATCAACATTAGAGAGTTTAGAATCTTTTCCTAATCTTTCTTCCCTAGATTTGAGCTTTAATCAATTATCAAGCTTAAAAGGGTTAGATAAATTTAGTCAACTTTCCTCTTTAGATTTAAGGAATAATAAATTATCTACAGTAAAGGGGTTAGAAAAACTAAGTAATCTCTCCTCTTTATATCTTAGTTTTAACAGTTTATCGACACTGGAAGGTTTAGAGAGATTAAATAAGCTTTCTTATTTAGATTTAGGGAAAAATAATTTATCTACATTCGAGGGTTTAAAAAATTTTAGTCAGCTGATCTATTTAAGTTTGCGAGATAATAATCTATCGGTATTAAAAGGGTTAGAAAAGCTAAGTAATCTCAGTTCTTTAGATTTAAGCTATAGTAATTTAACAACATTAAAAGATTTAAAGCAGCTCCATAAGCTGACTTCTTTAGAGTTAACTGCTAATCAATTATCAACATTAGATGAGATAAAATGCTTAAGGAACCTTACTTCCTTAAATTTAAGCTTTAATCAATTAGCAACACTAGATGGTTTAGAGCAGCTCAATAAACTCACTTCTTTAGATTTAAGTGCTAATCAACTATCAACATTAAAAGGTTTAGAACGACTTAATAAACTCACCTCTTTAGATCTAAGTTTTAACCAATTATCAACATTAGAAGGCTTAGGAGAACTTCATAATCTTTCTTTTTTAGATGTAGGCTATAATCAAGTATCAAACTTAAAAGGTTTAGGGCAGCTTAATAAACTTTCTTCTTTAAATTTAGAAAAAAACCAATTATCAAGCTTAAAGGACTTAGAGCCACTTAATAACCTTTCTTTTTTAAATTTAGAGCAGAATCAATTATCAAATTTAAAAAATTTAGAGAAGCTTAATACCCTTTTTTATCTAGATGTTGGTTCTAATCAGCTATCAAAGTTAGAAAATTTCTCAAAACTGAATAAACTTTATTTTTTAGATATCAGTGCTAATCAGTTATCAAACTTAAAAGGTTTAGAGCAACTAAACCATCTTGCTTTTTTAAATTTGGCAATGAATCAATTAACCAATTTAAAAGGTTTAACGCAGCTTAGCAGCCTTTGTTACTTAAACTTAAGTATTAATAAACTATCAGCATTTAAAGAATTAGAAGGGTTTAATAACCTTTATTACTTAGATTTATATGCCAATAATATATCTACATTAGAAGGGGTAGAGAAACTAACAAAGCTTTATTTTTTAGATTTAAGCAATAATAAATTAACATCAGAAAGCTTAGAAAAGCTTAATATCTTAGAATTACTCGTATTATCTACCTAGCTTTTTTTATAAAAACAGCTTTTTTATTAGGTGTATACCAATAAATCCCGTATGATAATATGTTATTCATTCATGCTATAGAGAAGAGATATTAAGGATGTTTAATTTTAAAACACCCCCTGAAATTTTAGAAAAAATAGAAGCGTGTAGAGAGAAAAAAGAAAAAGTTTTAGATTTAAATGATAAGCACGTTATACCACCACGGTTTAAACTACCTACTATTCCCCCTGAGGTTTTTAGTTTATCTCACTTAAAGGTTTAGATAAACTCAGTAAGCTTTCTGAGCTATATTTATGTGAGAATCAGCTATCTAGCTTAAAAGGATTAGAAAAACTTAAAAATCTTTCTGTTTTACAAGTAGATGTAAATCAGTTATCTACATTGGAAGGTTTAAAGTAAATGACTCACCTCACTTCTTTAAGTGTAACTGAGAATAGATTAACCTATTTACCTAATGAGATATTTAATTTAAAAAAGTTAGAATCACTTAGTATCTATGAAAATCCTATCGTTTTCTCTGGATACTTTAAACTGGATGGTGTGCATATTAACCTTTTTTATACGCGTCGTTTTCTACAAAAAATAAAAGAGGTCACTACATAAAAACACTAATACACTACTGGTTTTTCAACAAAATCAACGACGATCTTACCTGCATCTAAACTAGGGTGAGAACGCATGGTGATATTTTGTGTATAGGGGTAAATAACCCGTGCCACTGATTGCAGGCGTAATTTTGGTTTCTGGGAAAACAATACGTTATTCTCCGCAGGAATCTTACCTGAATAAATATGCACCTGATGCTGGTTTTTAATCTTTAAGGATTCAATGGCTTCTAATAAACCTGTTTGTTCAACAGAGGTTAACTTGGTACGCTGTGCAGTAAACTGTAAAGTGAAACTATGTGTATAACTTGGCAATTCAGGTGCTTTTTCTACACTTAATAAGTCATTGGATTTAGCAAGAGCATCCATTTTTGTCGTATAGACAGACGCGTGTGAGGTGAGTGAAGCATCATTGTGCTGTGTAGAGTAGTAACGAACGTAATTAGCTCCCCACATAAAAAAAGTGATGAGGATAATAATACCCACGAAAATACTGGTGAACTTAATACCTAAACGAACGATCATGATTTTGATCCAATGAGATCGGTAGAAATAAAAATTATTTTTTACACAATGATAACATGTTATTTACATTACTATATTTATACTAAGTAGAGCTTTTACTTATGATAACTTTTACTTATGCTAAAACATAAATATGAATCTTTAATGAAAACCTTCCCCACTATTTATAAATTACAAATCCCCCCAACGTGCCTGACATAAGCCTATCATGGTAATCGCAGCAGTTTCTGTACGTAAAATACGCGCCCCTAAAGAAATATCAATAAATCCTGCTTGATGTGCTGTTTCAATTTCAGCCTGTGTTAAACCCCCTTCTGCACCAATTAATATCTGTGCGTGGGTCTCATCAGTAGGTAAGGTATTAATACGTTGCTGTGCTGTAGGTGCAAGCACCATACAACAGCCATTGTGTGGGCGGGCTAAATAATCGGTTAATGTAGTAATAGGATGTAATATAGGCGGGATACAACGCCCTGATTGTTCACAGGCACTGTAAATAATTTTTTGCCAATGCTGCTGGCGTTTTTCACTGCGCTTTTTATCAAGCGGGGCACTGCGTTCTGTGATAACAGGAATAATTTCTGTCACCCCTAGCTCTACTGACTTTTGAATACTTAAATCCATATGATCAGGTTTAGCAATGGCTTGTACTAAAGTAAGATGTAGGGGAGATTCACGCTCTGGAAAATTGACAGCTTTAATCTCAACAAAAGCTGCTTTTTTCTGGATTTGCGTTAAACATGCGCTAAACTCTGCTCCAGTTCCATTAAATAAACACAACTGTGCGCCTGCTTTTAAACGTAAAACAGTTAATAAATAATGGCGGGTAGTTTCTGGTAAAGCAATTGTTTCACCGACATTAAAAGCTAAATCAACAAAAACACGTGAAATACGCATAAAGTATGACTAATTAAGGGATGAAATAAGGAGGATAAGTAAGAAAAATAGATGGTGGCCAGAGGTGGAATCGAACCACCGACACGAGGATTTTCAGTCCTCTGCTCTACCAACTGAGCTATCTGGCCATGTCTTTAAGAGGTGCGTATTAAACCATTATTACCGCCGTCAGTCAATACTTTTTATCCTAACGGCGTATAAATTTATTTATGCTGAAGGCGGCACAAATTCCCCTGGGGTGCTAGATCCTTCACCAAAAAAGAATTTTTCCATTTCAGTCTCTAAAAACTTACGAGCAGCAGGATCAACAGGTGATAAACGATATTCGTTAATCAGCATTGTTTGGTGTCCTAACCACATGCCCCATGCTTCTTGGGAGACGTTAGCATAAATACGTTTACCTAGATCACCGGGGTAAGTTGGGACTTTTAAGCCTTCTGCTTCTTTATTTAGTTTGACACAGTTTACCATGCGACTCATGTGCTTATTCTCCATATTTAATAAGAGGTAAGAGGGTTTAATTGGGTTAATAATTTTTTTACAGGGGCAGCTAAGCCATAGCCTGTATTATCTGTATCAGTGTACCAAACTCTGTGCGCTTCTGCGGCAATGTTGTGATCATTTGTTTTAATATGTATCGGTGTGATATCTAAATGAAAATGGGTAAAGGTATGGCGCACTGTTTCCCATTTTTCATATTCAACAAGTTTATGCTGGGTTTGCTGCTGATACCAGTGTTTAACCTCTGTGAGATTGTCACATTCTGGAAAGCTCCATAAACCTCCCCAAATTCCCGTGTCAGGGCGTTTTTCTAATAATATCCCTTGTGGGTGTTCCAGCATGATAAAAAAACGTTTTTTAGTAGGAATTTTTTTGCGTGGCTTGGGGGTGGGGTAATCGCTCACCGTATCATGTTGATAGGCGCGGCAATGTGCATTCAGTGGACATTGCTCACAGTTTGGACGTGAGCGGGTACAGACTGTCGCGCCTAAATCCATGATTGCCTGTGTATAGGCTGCGGTATTTTTATCAGGGGTATGATAACCCGCATAATCCCATAATTGTTCTTCTATCTTGCGCTGCCCTGTCCAACCACTTAAGGCATGATAACGTGTTAAAACTCGTTTAACATTACCATCCAGTATGACTTGGTGCTGCCCACAGGCTAAGGATAAAATCGCCCCTGCGGTGGAGCGTCCAATCCCTGAAAGTGCCATAACCTCTTCTAAACTTGTTGGGAATTGGCTATCACACTCAGTAAATAAGTAATAAGCAGCTTTATGTAGGTTGCGAGCACGGGCGTAATAGCCTAGTCCTGTCCAGTGATGCAATACATCATCTAAGGGAGCTGTAGCTAAAGCTTCAATGGTGGGAAAACGCTGCATAAAGCGTTGATAATAAGGAATGACTGTATTGACTTGGGTTTGCTGCAACATGATTTCAGATACCCAAACCCGATAGGGATTTACCTGTTGTTGCCAAGGCAGGTTTTTACGTCCATGTACATTAAACCATGCTAACAATTGCTCATTAATTTTTGGCGGATAGTCCATTTACTCATAGCTTTATATCAGGCAAACATGAGATTCAACATAGGGATTAATACAACTAAAAACAAGACAGTCATCACACCGCCTGCACGAATATAATCTTTGACTCGGTAGCCGCCTAACTCCATTAATAAGGCATTGACCTGATGAGTAGGCAATAAAAAAGTATTAGAGGTGGCTAAGGCAACCGTTAAGGCAAATAATGCGGGGTTGGCATTGGTTTGTATTGCAATAGTAATGGCTAAAGGTACCAATAAAATAGTCGTGCCTACATTTGACATCACCAAGGTAAAACAAGTGGCTAAAATTGCCAATACCGTTTGAATCATCCATAAAGGCATATCGCCAATACAACTGACCACATAATAAGCCACCCAATCAGCCGTGCCTGTACTTTGTACAGCGGTTCCCAATGGAATTAAGCTGCCAAGTAAAAAAATGGTTTGCCAACTGATACGTTTATAAGCCTCTTCTACACTAATAACCCCACTGATAATCATTCCCATTGCCCCAATAAATAAAGCCAATGATAATTGTATATTGGTGCAAATAATCAGTACTAAAGCTAAAGCTAAAAAGCCCAAAGCTGCCCAAAAATGATGACTGTGTTCACTTTGTTCTGCATCAGGGATAAATTGATGACAAGGAGAATCTTCTACACGTTGCTCGGCTAAGTGTAAAGTTTCAGGGGTGACCGCATAACGTTTATGAAAATAATCATCATGCTCTACCGCAAAATGCATACGAGTAGGTAGCACCCATTGCCCTGCTAGAGTAAAATAGGTAATCCCAACAAAAATAAGCGTTAAACCAATGGGTAAAGGGGCAAATAAGCTAAATGGCTGAATGGCTGCAACGCCTTGTGGTAAGCTTGCATTCGCATTAAGTAATAAATCATTTAAAATAATTAAGGAACTACAGCCGACCATGGTCATGGTGCCCCCTAAAATAGCACTAAACCCCATTGGCATTAGTAAACGTGTGATTGGAATATCTGTGCGTACTGCTATGCGTTTTAATACTGGGACAAATAAAGCTGCCGCCCCGATATTTTGCATAAACCCTGAAATTCCTGCGACTGTTCCTAATACAACTGGCAGAATATTTTTTTCAGTTGTCCCACCTAAGTGTAAAATGATATTAACAACCTTACTCATGACCCCTGCTTTATCTAAACCCGCCCCAATGATCATAATAGCAATCACGGCAATCACCGCATTACTAGAAAAACCTAAAAATAACTTTTCAGGGGGGACTAAATTTAAAATGCCCAATAATGTCATCACCGACATGGCTGCAACATCAATACGTACCCACTCTGTAATAAACAACACCACAAGCAAGGTAAGTACGGCGAGCATGAGGCCAATTTCTGTTGTCAGCACGGGAGTACCTTCCATAAAATTTATTAATTGCAACGTAAAATTTAATTATCAGGTATTCCCTACAAACATGAGAAATATCTTTTTATGCTTTGGATATAACTGATTTACATTACATCTTGTTTTTTATTTGAAAAGCCAAATATAAACTACTGATAGTATAAGAAAAGGGCTATATATTTATTATATTAGCTAATTTTGTGACTTTCAGTAATACCAAAATAAATAATACCATTCTTATTTTCAAACCTATGAAATGCTGTATATATTTCATAATATAACGGAAATTTTTCACTCATTTTTTATATGCAATAATATGATGACAAAGTAAATGTTAATTTTCGTTAGTAACTATTATTTTTGTATCATATATTTCCCATTTTTATTATATTGAATAACCATGCCATTAAAAATATTATTTATACGTATATTTTTTTGTATTAGTTTATTTTCCTTTATACCTACAGCTATTTATGCACAGACTAACAATACACTCCATATTTATAATTGGTTAGATTATATTGCTCCTGATACGATTAAAAAATTTGAACAAGAAACAGGTATTCATGTTATTTACGACACCTTTGAAGATCTAGAAGAAGCAGAGCAGATTTTATTAAAAAATAAACATAATTATGATATTGTTTTTTCTTATGATTCCTTTTTAAGTCGTCTTGCTCGGTCAATGAAATTAGCCCCATTGAATAAAAAATTACTGCCTAATTATAAAAATTTAGATCCTAATATTTATAAAAAATTTATCTGGGCAGATGTGAACCAGCAATTCCTCATCCCCTATTTATGGGGAACTTTAGGGATTGGTTATAATGTGACACAAATTCAGAAAGTACTTGGGCAGGGAGCTGTTATTGAGGGGTGGCAGAGTATTTTTGAGCCTGCTAATTTAGAACGTCTTAGCCAATGTGGGATTGGTATGTTAGATTCTCGTAATGATATAATGGCGATTACATTACATTTATCAGGTAAAAACCCCTATAGTTTATATCAAGAAGATTATACAGAAGTTGCCTTTCCATTTTTACAAGCCTTGCGCCCTCATATTAAGTACATTAAAGATTATGAGCCAATTAGAGAGTTTAAAGCAGGAAAGTTATGTATTGTGATCAATTGGTCAGGGGATATTTTACAGGTCGTTGATACTGTGTTGGAAGGGGAAACACCTTTGCGCTACATCATTCCTCAAGAAGGCAGTATTATTGCCTTTGATGGGATGGCAATTCCAAATAATGCTAAAAATAAAGCCAATGCACATAAATTTATCAACTTTATTTTACGCCCTGACATTATTGCTGAAATCAGTACTTATGTTGCTTATCCAAATATTAATAAAGCCGCTGCCCCATTTATGGCAGAAAATTTATTAAAAAATCTAGCTATTTACCCCCCTCTTTCTATTGTTGATAAGTTGATTCACACACAAGTTATTCCACCCCGTATTGATCGGATTGAAAATCACTTATGGCAGAAGTTTAAGGGGGAAAAATAAGCTATTTAGAATGAGAAAAAACATAGATTTTTTAAATATAGGAGACCCCCAATAGGTCAAGGTACGGTAGTTTTTATTGGGTTTCCTACAGACAATTGATCATAATAATTTATGAGTTGAATGCTCTAATTGGTTATCTCAATAGCTTATAAGCTCTTATAGGGATTCATAATTTCTTTTGCTAAAAACCATTGTTGACATAAAACATAATAATTATACCTTTTTCTTTATCACTAATAAGGTAATGTCATCATAAACACGGTGATCACTGATATGAGCATACACATCACTAATGATTGCCTCTTGAATTGTTTTGGCTGAGTTATTTTCCCATATACCACTAATAACTTCACAAAGTCGTTCGATACCGTAATAATCACCTGTTTTATTTTCTGATTCAGTAATCCCATCAGTGTATAAAACTAAACCATCCCCCAAATTAAGATCTACCTGATGTTGATCAACAAACTCACTAATATCTGCCTCTAAACCAATAGGAAAACCTAAATCAATGGTATCAATCCGCTTTATCTCTCCTGTTGCACTGACTAGCAAAACCTCTTCATGTTGCCCACTTAAAGATAAGCTACCTTCTTTATAATCAATTAAAGAAAGGCTTAAACTCTTATCTGAATCAATCCGTTGGATATTTTTATATAAGGTATTATTTAATACACTCAAAAACTCTTCAGGATGGTTTAAATTATTGATCAATAAGGTACGTACAGCAGTTTGTACCATTAACATCAATACCCCACTTTCTAAACCATGCCCTGTCACATCACCAATGCCTATTTTGATATGCTTACCTTGTTGTAACACATCATAATAATCTCCCCCAATTTCACTGGCAGGTTCCATAAACCCAGAAATATCAAGATCATGAATAGCATTTAACTCTGATTCTTTAGGGAGTAACATTTGTTGTAATTGGCGAGTAACATGCAGCTCCGCCCCCATACGTACATTTTCTTCTTTTAACTGCCCGTTAAGCTGACTAATTTCTAAATTAGCTTCTTCCAACTGTTGGGTACGTTCCTTAACATTAGCTTCTAACTGATCAAAAGAGGATTTTAGTGTATTAGACATATGATTAAAGGCACGGGCTAATTGACCTAATTCATCCTTGCGTGAGACATCTAAATGTAATTGCACATCAAATGCTCCCTCGGTCACACTTCGTGTTGCAGTTAATAAGTGGTTGAGTGGGGTAGAAACTTGTCGATATAACACTAAAGCCAGCATAGCCACTTCAATAATTAAAGAGATAACCCCTAATAAGAAAATAAAGCTCACAGCACTAAAGGCATCAGCAGCCAGCAATTTTTTTGGATAAATAGTAAAAAATGTCCAATCTGTCCCTGTAATATTTGCCATAGCAATATAACGATAGTGACTATCATCATCGATAATACTATGTGTTGCTGTTGATTCAGTCAGATGGCGGTATAAATCAACTAAATCTTTATTTGCATTAGAAACATGTAGGTGCCCATGTGTTGCTTTAATTTTTTCTTTTAAATCAGGGTGTACAATCACGGTCCCATCTTTACTTAATACCATATTATAAGTATCTTCTAAACGATCATTTACAGTACGCTTAAAGAATGTATCTAACTTAATATCATGTCCTATTGTTGCAATATGTCTATTATTAACATAGATGGGCGTAGCACAGGAAACCATCCAAACTTGTGCAATACTGTCAAAATAAACAGATGTCCACACTGTTTCACGTTCAGGGTTTACATCAGAATTGGCTACTTTTCCCCATTCTTCTTGGCTTGAGTCTAGATCAGTGGGTGCGGTTAATCCCCATGGTGCATCTTCATAATACATAATAATTCCATTTTCTTCGGGGAAACTAATATATAAATTAATAAATAAATGATCCCATGAAGACCATGCACGCCCATATTGGTACATTAGGTCATAAGCAATGACAGCACGCCGCCGTAAATCCGCATTAATTTCTACCCCTTTTCCAATAAAGCTTGAGATACCTTTAGATACAATACCCTGTTCTTCTACTTGTATTCCATGAAAGTACTTAGCTCGCATACGAACAGTACCATCTTCATGCTGCTCATATAATTCTTCAAAACGTTCAATAGGATCTGTATTACCCAAATGAGTCAGTCGCTCTAAAAAAGCAGTACGTAAAATATGTTGATTTTTTTCAGATAGGACAAATGTTTGGCTTTCTTTTTCACTTCGTTCAACAATATATTTATCTAATTGTTCAACAGTATTATCTTCTAAAATACCAACAATATGTAAATAACTTATAATAGCCGTGATAATAATAATTAATGTGATACGCCCCCCCATACTTAATAATGTTTTCTTTGTAATGGACTGTTCTATATCTATTTTTTTAAAGCTCACAATATTATTAATCCTAATACAGTTTTTATATTGACTTAATGTACTTAGTATAGACTATGTATGCAAGTAAATAGTTAATAGGGTTAATATATTTGATGTATTTTAGCTAAGATACTTAAGTATTTTAATAGTATTTAATATTTAGTAAATATTATATTTAAATAGATTTAATATAAAATTCCTTAATGTGTTAAATATTTTTAATATTTAATAAAACAGTGTTATTTAATTTTAAAGTCAAGATAAAAAATAATTTGTTGCTTTCTTGATAAATAAGCAACTACCTGAATAAAGTTAGAGCTTTCTTAAATTACTTCTATATTCCATATGAAAATATGTATAATATAAAAATGGATACTATCTTAGAATTTTTATATACAATACATTTTATCCAGCTGTTTTTGGTGTTTATCAGTTATATACACTTAGAAGAAGGTTTTACTTATAAAAAACGAAACTCTGATGCCCCTTATTACATCAGTTTAGGAATAGGGGTTATTTACCTTTTTAGTGCTCTGATTTCTTTCTTACACCGTCATCTAGAAAACTTTTCACTCAATGGTATTGTTTTTCTATTTAGCTTTTTCATTATTTTAGCTCTTCCTCTTTATCTTGATATACCAAAAATTATCAAAAATCTTAAAAAAAGATATAAGCTTACAACAGGAAAAGAGGTTTTTAAAATAATGGTTAATATAGATGTTAAAGAGTCTAGAGGGGATGGAAATAAAGAAGTGATATTTGATATTATTTCTGCACTATCTACGAGTTATTTAATTATTTATATAATGAAAATAGGCTGAAAATAGAGACATAGAAAGATATAGGCACAAACTCACTAATGACTAAAGCAAAAAGATATATAAATATTTGAACTAATAATATTACCAATACAAAACAATGATTTTCTAAATGCAGTTATTCTTATTTTCTTAACATGGTACTTTTAATTTTATACTTTTTTCTTCACCACTAATAAAGTAATATCATCATAAATATGATGATCATTAATATGCTCATAAACATCACTAATGATTGCCTCTTGAATAGCTTTAGCAGTGTTATTTTCCCATGTCTGGCTAATTACTTCACAAAGCCGCTCAATACCATAATATTCTCCTGTTTGATTTTCAGACTCTGTAATCCCATCTGTATATAAAACTAAACCATCACCTAAATTAAGATCTACCTGATGCTGATCAACAAACTCACTAATATCTGCCTCTAAACCAATAGGAAACCCTAAATCAATAGTATCAATACGTTTAATTTCTCCTGCTGCACTGACTAGCAAAACCTCTTCATGTTGCCCGCTTAAAGATAAACTCCCCTCTTTATAGTCAATTAAAGAAAGGCTTAAGCTCTTATCAGAATCAATACGCTGAATATTTTTATATAACGTATTATTTAATACGCTCAGAAATTCTTCAGGATGATTTAAGTTATTGATTAATAATGTACGTACAGCAGTTTGTACCATTAACATTAACACACCACTTTCTAAGCCATGCCCTGTCACATCACCAATCCCTATTTTGATATGTTTACCCTGTTGCAACACATCATAATAATCTCCCCCAATCTCACTGGCAGGCTCCATAAATCCCGAAATATCCAATTCATCAATCGCATTAAGCTCTGCTTCTTTAGGTAATAACATTTGCTGTAATTGACGGGTTACATGCAGTTCAGCCCCCATACGTATATTTTCTTCTTTTAACTGCCCATTAAGTTGGCTAATTTCAATATTTGCTTGTTCTAACTGTTGAGTACGCTCTTTCACATTTGCCTCTAATTGATCAAAAGAGGATTTTAAAGTTTCTGACATATGATTAAAGGCTCGGGCTAACTGACCTAACTCATCTTCACGATCGATATCTAAATGTACATTAAACGCCCCATGAGTCACACTTTGGGTAGCTGTTAATAAATGATTAAGTGGATTTGATACTTGTCGATACAAAACCAACGCCAACATAGAAACTTCAATAATTAAGGAAATAATACCTAATAATAAAATAAAACTGGCAGTATTTAAGGCAGCAGAAGCAAGCAATTTTTGAGGATAAACAGTTAAAAAAGCCCAATCTGTTCCTGTAATATCTGTCATAGCAATATAACGTTTATGTTTAACATCATTGATTACAGCATGTGTAGTCGTCGATTCTGAAAGGTGTTGGTATAAATCAAGTAATCCTTTATTTGTATTAGATACATGTAATTGCCCTTGGGCAGCTTTAATATCATCCATTAAATCAGGATGGGTAATAACAATCCCATTTTTTTTATTTAACACAACATTATAAGTATCTTGTAAACGATCATTAACAGTACTATCAAAAAATGTAGCTAATGAGATATCGTGTCCTATTGTTGCAATATGTTCATTACCTTTATAAATAGGGGTTGCACATGACACCATCCATGTTTGTGCAACACTATCAAAATACACAGAAGTCCAAATAGTTTCACGTTCAGGGTTTAAAATTGGGTTAGCTACTTTCCCCCATTCCTCTTGGGTAATATCCATATCAGTAGGAGACGTTAATCCCCATGGTGTATCTTTAAAATAGGTCACAACACCATTTTCAGGAAAACTAATATATAGGTTAATAAATAAATCATCCCATGAAGACCATGCTCGCCCATATTGATACATCAAATCATAAGCTGCCACAGCGCGTCGACGTAAATCAGCATCAATATCTACCCCTTTTCCAATAAACCCTGATATATCTTTAGAGATAATACCCTGCTCATCAATTTGAATGCCTTTAAAATATTTAGGATCTGTACGTACAGTACCATCCTCTAATGATTGATATAATTCTTCAAAACGTTGTACAGGATCCGTATTACCCAAATAAGCTAAACGTTCTAAAAATGCTGCTTTTAAAATAATTTGATTTTTTTCAGAGAGTACAAATGCTTGGCTTTCTTTTTGTCCACGCTCAACAATATATTTATCTAACTGTACAACTGTATTATCTTTTAAAATATCAATAACATGTAAATAACTTATAATTGCAGTAACGATAATAATTAATGCAATACGTATTCCCATACTAATTAATGTTTTTTTCGTAAGAGAATGTTTTATCTCTGTATTTTCAGACTTCATCATATAATATTCTCACTATTATTTTAGTATTCATTATTTTTAGTATAGACTATCCACTAAATAGCTAATAATAAAATATAATCGATTGATTTTATTATAAATAATAAATAACAGGTAATTTTTTAAGTTGACAAGCGACAAAACTCAATTATTCTTAGACAAGATGAGCCGCTTTAATATATTTTAGTATTGAAATAATACATAGCTAAATTTATTAAAGTCATCTAATATGACATAAGTTCATATACCTTAATACAAACCATTTTCAAGCAATATTAAAGGATCTATCTATGAAAGGTGATATAAAAGTTCTTGAATATTTAAATATTATTTTAATGAATGAATTAACCGCTATTAACCAATATTTTTTACATGCACGTATGTACAAAAATTGGGGCTTAACTGCATTAAATAAGCATGAATATCATGAATCTATTGATGAGATGAAACATGCTGATACCATTATTGAACGTATTCTTTTCTTAGAGGGATTACCTAATTTACAAGATTTGGGTAAGTTACACATTGGTGAAACTCCCAAGGAAATGTTGGAATGTGATTTACAACTCGAAATGGATGCTGTTGTAGCTTTACGTGAAGCAATCAATTACTGTGAATCTTGTAAGGACTATGTAACACGTGATATGTTAGAAAAGATCTTGGAAAGTGAAGAAGAACACATTGATTGGTTAGAAACACAATTTGAGTTAATCGAGCAAGTAGGGATTGAAAACTACTTACAAGAAAAAATGTAAGCAATATACCTTATTGTAAGCGCAGTATTATTGCTGCGCTTATCAACATAAAGCTAAATAAAGAGACTTTACACCCTATATTGTTAACAAGAAGTTAACTCCATCACCGCTTCAGAAAATAAATAACCTTCCCCACGAATAGTCCGAATATAACTGGGAGAACTTGGGTCATCTTCAATTTTAGAGCGTAAACGGCTCACCCGTACATCAATACTTCGATCATAAGGGCCCGGCTCATAGCCTCGTACTAAAGTCATTAAGCGATCACGGCTTAACACTTGATTAGGGTGTGTGACAAATACCATTAATAAACCAAACTCAGAACTACGCAAAGTCACTTCTTCATTATTTTTCAATAAACGATGTGTGCCAGTATTAAGTTCACAATTACCAAAAGTATAGGTAATTAAGTTTTCTTGCTGGGAAACAGGTGTCATGCTGACAGTTGTTGTAGGAGGAGTATCAAGTACCACTCGACGACGTAACACAGCACGTACTCGTGCCAATACTTCTCGCAAACTAGCAGGCTTAGGAAGATAATCATCCGCACCGATTTCTAAGCCAACAACCCGATCAACTTCATCACCTGAAGCTGAGAGCATAATGATAGCTTGATTTTTATTTGCTGTTCGTAAACGTTTAGCAATAGATAAACCGTGTTCTCCCGGTAAACCTAAATCAAGTAAGATTAAATCAGCCTTGCTTGTACTGAGAAACTTATCCATTTCATTACCATCACCAACAATATAGACCTCAAAACCTTGATGACGTAAATAATCGGCAAGTGTTTGTCTAAAATCCACATCATCTTCAACGATTAAGAGCTTTTCTTTACTCATTTAACAAACTACCCCTTTGTAAAACAATTTTGGTTACAAGGTTGTTACAAAATGTTTGAATTAAATCATGGTTTTTTCTTATTTTCGCATATATCATTATAAGTATAGAAACCTATATTTCTATTTGTCACGATCATGCGATAAAGAGAGTGAGCAATGTCTAGTAAATACTATCCAACATCTCCCTATGTGATGCTTGTTACTCAGCAAAACCTGCACGCCTTGCCTTTTGAACATATTATGTATCAAATCGAGGCGCAATCTCAAAGTGATTATGTAAAATTATTAAAAGATTATGAAGAAAGCTGCCTAAGTGTAAAAATGTGGCACTTTCTGTATCATTTTTTAAAATTCAATTTTATTTGTAAAAAAGTATGTACTGCTGAAAAAGCCTATACAAAAGCCTACACTAAATTGTGGTATTTTTGTATACAGTATCGTAGTCATGAAGAAAAGAAAAACCCACTTTTTTCTGAAGAAAATGCCTATCAAATACAAGCTGAACTTGTTAAACAGCTTTCACCTTCTTGTGATAACATTAAGGATTATTAAGTTACTGTAAAAGAATAATTTTTTTATAGTAAAAAATGACTTTCAATTAAAAAGTAGTTGCTTGATTTGTTATTATACAAATAACTATTATTTTATATTGGCTTTATTATAAATAAATATAAAATAAAGTGTTAATAAAATATCATTTTTCCGCTAAACTAACGCCCTTGTGCTCTTTTTTCCCTTTTACTGATACAGCAACCATGCGCCGTTCCCATACAGATACTGAAGCAAAAGGTATTGATATTAATTTAACACCAATGTTAGATATGGTGTTTATTATGCTCATATTTTTTATTGTCACAGCATCCTTCACCCAAGAGGCTGGTGTTGAAGTAGAGCGTCCAAGCGCGCAAACAGCAGAAGCGCAAGAACGGGTTAATATCAGTGTTAGTATAGATAAACAAAAAGGAGTGTGGTTGGATAAACAGCCTGTCGATATACGTCATTTACGGGCAATGTTGTCACAGCGTCATGCAGAAAACCCTGAAGGAAGCGTCATAGTCATTGCTGACAAACATACAAAAACAGGATTATTAATTGAAGTTATTGATCAAATACGTCTAGTAGGTATTGAAGATGTATCGATTGCAGCACAGGGTGAGTAAAAAATATGCTACAATGGGGATTGGCTATTTTTGTAGCAGTGACTGTTAATGTGGCATTATTTTTAGCGATGCAGCAGCTGCTTGCAAAAACAGAAAAACCGCCTGTGCTTGAGAAAAAAATCATGCGTATTGCCGCTGTCACACCGCCGTTGTTATCTCCCCAACCTAAGATTATTCCCCCTGTTGATACAACACTCTCTCCCCCTGTGACACCAGACCCTATCGCTCCTCCTCCACCTATTTTAACTGCACCCCCTCCATTAGAAATGGAGATCCCCTCTCTTAATCCTTCTGTTGAAATACCTTTGGAAATAGTAGGCAGTGCTTATTTAGGGCAGGTTAGGCGTACACAAAAAAAGCAAAAACCCCCTGTTAAAAAAAGGCAGGATTCTCCCCCTAAAAAAGTTGTGGTTGCAACACCTCAGAAAAAAATAGATTTAAGTGCCCAAAGTCTTAATAAAGTCTTAGCAAAAGTTGAAAAACAACAACAAAAAAAACCTTTAGCAAAAATACATGATGCTAAACAGTTTAAATCTATGGTGAATATTACCCCAACGTACCCACGACGTGCACAAAAGCGAGGTATAACAGGGCATATCAATGTGGAATTTACTATTTTACCTTCAGGTACAATAAAGGATATTGCCATTATTTCAGGGGAAAATATTCGTTATTTTGAAAAGGTTGTCTTGCAAGCTTTAAAAAAATCACGCTATCGTCCATTAAAATCAACTGTGCGTGCTAGACGTACCTATCACTTTCGTTTAGAACACTGATGTTATTAGTTATTGTACGAATTTATTTATTGATTTTTTTATTTATCGTGCCGTATCACGGTCATGCTGCGACACTTTCACCTGTCTTGCATAAAAAATTAACATCTATTCAAAATTTGGTTAAAAAAAATCAAATAACTAAAGCAATTAATCAATTTAAACAACAGCTTAAAGAAAATCGTAAAAATCGCTATGCACAAGCTATTATCTATAATCAACTTGCTTATGCTTATTTAGCAAAAAAAAATTATAAAAAAGCCCGTGAAGCATTTGAGTTAGCATTAAAAAAAAATGCTTTACCTAAAAAAATTACCCAAGGCTTACGCTATAATTTAGTACAGCTTTATGCACAGGAAAAAAAATTTACACTTGCATTAAAACAATTTAAAAAATGGCTAAAATCAGCCCCTCGCCCAACGGCAAACCAGTATGCACAGGGAGCCTCTATTGCCTATCAGCAAAAACACTATAAAACAGCTATTTCTTACCTAAGAAAAATATCATCTAAGCAAATGCGCCAAGAATGGCAGCAATTATTGATAAGCTGCTATCAAAAAACACGTAATAATCAGGCAGCCCTTAAACTTCTGCTTAAAAAACCTATATATACCTATCAATATTGGCAAACTATTGCACAATTTTACTTAACAGCTCAGCAACCCAACAACGCATTAGCAGCAATAGAGCTTGCTTATAAACAAGGTTTATTAAAGCAAGAAAAAGAATTATTTTTTCTCATTCACTTATATCAACAACAAGGGATTCCACAACGTGCTGCCTTGGTATTAGAAAAAGCACTTCAACAGGGAATAATTGAGAAAAATGCAGAAAATAGCAAAAAACTAGCTGAACTTTGGTTAGCGATGAATAATGATGATAAGGCCCTTGTATCTTTACAAGAGGCCGCAGCAATCAAAACAGACAGCATAATTGATGCCTACCTTGGTTTTTTACTTGCCAAAAAACAACAGTGGCAGCTTGCTTATAAACATTTACAACGTAGTGTTAACACTACATTAAGCCCTCAAGTAAATACATTATTTTTATTAGGTACCACTGCTTATCAGCTAAATAAGTATGATGAAGCACATCGTGCATTTAAACAAATATTGGCACATTCTAGTCAGCATCGTGCTGCACAAATATGGTTAAAAAAACTCGCACAAAATAGTACGAATAATAATTAGTATTAATAATGTTAATATCAGTATTGTTTAATCCAAAATTGGAAATATTAACATATTAAAAAATCCTGTATGGCATAGCTTGGTGATAGAAAGCCATGAAGATAATAAAATAAAGCTAGCATACAGGTATTATAAAACACTGCATTTTTAATGACATTATATAAATTGAAGAGAGAAAAGGACAAGACACATGTCTGATGAGTTACGCGAAGGGGCACTGCATTACCACCGCTACCCACAACCAGGGAAATTAGCGATTCAGGCGACAAAACCACTGGCAAACCAACGTGATTTAGCGTTGGCATATTCCCCAGGGGTGGCGGCAGCATGTCGTGAGATTGTGCGTGATCCAAAAGAAGTTTTTTCTATGACATCACGAGGTAACCTTGTTGGGGTTATTTCTAATGGGACAGCGGTATTAGGTCTAGGGGATATTGGTCCTTTAGCCTCTAAACCTGTGATGGAAGGGAAAGCAGTTTTATTCAAAAAGTTTGCGGGTATTGATGTTTTCGATATTGAAATCGATGAGAAAGATCCTGAAAAACTGATTGAAATTATTGCCAGTTTAGAGCCTACATTTGGGGCAATCAACTTAGAAGACATTAAATCACCTGAATGTTTCTACATTGAAAAAGCCCTTAAAGAACGCTTAAACATTCCTGTGTTTCATGATGACCAACATGGGACAGCGATTTGTGTTGGGGCAGCAGTCATTAACGCCTTACGTCTTGTTGATAAAAAAATTGAAGACATCAAAATTGTTGCATCAGGCGCAGGTGCCGCAGCAATTGCTTGTTTAGATTTATTAATTGGTCTTGGCGCAAAACAAGAAAATATCATTGTTGCTGACGCGCGTGGGATCATTAACCAACGTCGTGATCAAGCAGCTTTAGATGATCATAAAAAGCGTTATTTAGCCCAAACAGAACATGACACCTTAGGGGAAGCCTTAGACGGTGCAGATATGTTCCTTGGTCTATCTGCTGCAGGGGTCTTAAAACCTGAAATGCTAGAAAATATGGTGGAGCAACCACTTATTTTTGCATTAGCCAACCCTGTTCCAGAAATTTTACCTGAAGAAGCACGTAAAGTACGCCCTAAAGCGATTATTGCCACAGGACGCTCTGATTACCCTAACCAAGTGAATAATGTGTTATGTTTCCCATTCATTTTCCGTGGTGCAATGGATGCAGGGGCAACACAAATTAACCAAGAAATGCAATATGCATGTGTATACGCTATTGCTGATTTAGTCCGTCATGACAAAACAGATATTGCCAGTGCTGATGCCACAGAAGTATTAGCCAGTGCCTACGGTGGGCATGAGCTGAGTTTTGGTGCAGAATATATTATCCCTAAACCTTTTGATCCACGTCTTATCACAGTCATTCCGCCTGCAGTAGCCAAAGCAGCGATGGATACAGGGGTTGCCACCAAGCCGATTAAAGACTTTGATGTGTATAACGAATGGTTATCACAATTCATGTTCCGTTCTGCGAACGTCATGAAAGGGGTGTTTAACCGTGCTAAAGAACAGCCACAACGTTTAATTTACTCTGATGGAGAAGACCCACGTGTTTTACGTGCGGTACAAGTGTTATTAAACGAAGGGTGTATTGAGCCTATTGTTATCGGTCGTCACAAAGTTGTCAGCGAACGTATCAAACAACTGCGTTTAAATATTCGCCCTGATGTTGATTTTGAGCTGATTGATCCACAAAGTTACAAAGGTGCAAAAGATTTAGCTGAAGAATATCATGAGCTTATGGGGCGTAAAGGGGTATGGCCTGCTGAAGCGGATATGGTCATTCGCAACAATACCACCGTCTTAGCCTCTATGTTATTACGTAATGGTCATGCTGATGCCTTAGTAGCAGGTCCTGTAGGAACGTATCAAGATCACTTACGCCATACAATGGATATTGTTGGTTTACGTGATGAAGTATCTTGCCCAGCCGCAATGCAATTATTAATCCTTGATGAAGGAACCTATTTTATTGCAGATGCTTACGTTAACTATGAGCCTGATGCAGTACAACTTGCAGAAATCACCATGTTAGCAGCGAAAGAAGTGATGCGTTTTGGTTTAACCCCTAAAGTTGCCTTAGTATCCCATTCTAACTTTGGTAGTGCAGATACCCCTTCTGCCCAAAAATTACGTGATGCTTTAGAAATCATTCACACTAACATGCCTGATTTAGAGTGTGATGGTGAAATGCAGATGGATTCTGCTTTACGTGAAGATATCCGTTATCGTTTATACCCTAAAACTCATTTAAAAGGTGAAGCGAATTTATTAATTCTGCCTAATTTAGATGCTGCAAATATCACCTATAATGCCTTAAAAGTATTAGGGGGTGGGGTTTCTGTTGGGCCTATCTTATTAGGAATGGATAAACCCATTCATATCTTAAGCCGTACCGTGACAACGCGTGGTGTAGTCAACTTAAGTGCTTTAGCTGTAGTAGATGCACAAGCGCACTCTACAACAGAAAGTAACCCGACTGAAGAAGTCATTGAAGAAGCTTAATTGATTTATATTTCTTTGATAAAGATGACCGTCAAAGTTTAATAAATCAAAAGGGGGGCATACATTCGCTATTGCCCCCTATTTTCCTCTCATTCCCGCATATTCTAGTGTAAGTTTTTACCCCAAATACAGCAGCACGTTTTTATCCACATGTGGGTTTATTTTATCCATATAATTTTTCATAAAAGTTAGTGAATAGATATTAGGGCAGCGTACAAATATAGCGGTGTCGCTTTCATAGGCACGAGTGGGTAGGGCGAAATTCATATAATCAGGTTTTGGAATTATTTTACTTAGAGCTTGTTGGACTTTTTTCCATGCTTTGTAAGGTGGGAAAATATCATGGGCTTGTTGTGCTCTGGGTTTATCGCGGCTTACATCAATAACACCTTTAATTTTTTGGCTGTCTTGTTGGTGTTGGCTTTGCGTAGAGGTAAATGTACCTTCATTGGCGCGTTTGACCAAAGCGGCTAAATAGGCGTATTTGTTTTTAATATCACCTTGTTTGATGGCATGGCGCCATTCATCAAATACAGGTTGATATAAAGCGGGATTATGTAAACTTTCCAATATATTGGAGGTTTTAATATGTGCTTTTAGGGGCAGATCTTGCAGCAAGGAAAATAGAATAGTGGCGTGTTTGATCTCTTGCTCTTCAGGATTGAAATTATTAGAAGTATCAGCAGCAGGAGGTGATATAACCTGCTGCTGATTAGGGGTAGGTGCGATATCTTTCGAGGCTTGCACCGTTGTATTTTTCTCAGTATCACCTCCTTTGTGGGGGGTTCCTTTCTTAGCAGTTTGTTCTTTTTTTGATTGAATATATTGTTCAGTAAGCCATTGATTAATCACTTCAGGGTGGAATAAAAAGTGGCGAGTTCGGTCGTAAGCGTAGCGTTTGCTGGGGTTGCGATGAATAGTAATCACCTGTTTTTCTTCTAAAAAATTGATGCCTTTTCTAATATTTGCGGGGGTGTGGGTGATGCTGAGCATTTTATCAATCAGGTCAGTTTCACTATGAAATTGATATAAATCCTTAGTTTTACGATCTTCTTCCGCTTTTTGTAAATATTTTGAATACTTGATGTTGTACCAGTATTCAAAAATGGAGAGTAAGCCCGCCGCCACTTTGTCACCTTCACAAAATTCTATTTGCCAAGTACGTAAAATGAGTAAGTAATCTTTTTCAGGGTGGTTAATACAAGAGTAATTTGCCATGATTTTTCCTTGCTCAGTGAGTGTGTGAAGTGTGTGGGAGAGGGGGGAAGGTATTTTTGGAGATCACAGGATCTACAAAACCGTAACGGGCAACATCAATACAAAATACAAGCGTAACATGGCGTAGATTGCTGTTTTTGGGCGCAAAAATAGCGGTGTAAACAGCATTCGCCTGTTTGGTTTTTGATTTTTTAATACGCGGATCTAGGGCGTAAGGGCGCACTAGTGTGTATTGTTGCGTTGTGTTATCCATGCGTTTAATCTTAAAAAAATAAGTTTAAACACACTGTTTTTACGGTTTTGTAGTGTGATGTATGCACTCGCACACCGTCCTGCATGAGTTGCTGGGCGGATCTATGGTACAATTATGTCACGTTACAAACTGCTATTACCAGTGTGTAACCAGTGCGAGCCTGAGAAACTCGCGCGGAGAGGAGTGGGTTGAGAGACCTGCTCCTGTTCTTTTTATGATTATCCAATTCTTGAATTTTAGCAACTCTTTTTTTTAAGTTTTTTCTTCTGTTACCCCCTCTTTTATTTGATTAATTTCTGTGATTTATTAATATTTCCTTGTTCCATGCGCTCCGTGTTGGAATTCATC
>Ga0193950_1000005_pt1 | contig 144643 bp, 106 predicted proteins | sample BB_1_MG_FD_144485 | JGI IMG/M metagenome (GOLD analysis project Ga0193950, IMG submission 144485) | Microbial mat bacterial communities from the Broadkill River, Lewes, Delaware, United States - BB_1_MG | ecosystem: Environmental > Aquatic > Freshwater > River > Microbial mats | place: USA...
TTAGCTACTTTGGGGATGGTGGGTCTGGAGTGACTCGAACACTCGACCTGCCGATTATGAGTCGGATGCTCTAACCAACTGAGCTACAGACCCCCTAAGTGAGGCAGGAATTGTAGCAAAACAGAAAATAGAACACAATAGTTTATTGTGCTCTATATTGTAAATTATTCAGCACCCGTCTGTGAAATAAAATATTTTCTATAGCTTAGTTAAGCTGTTCAAAGAGTTGCCGTGCTAATACAGCACGAGAATCGTGACATTTATCTAAGGTATGTTCACTGGCAGCATGTTGCCCATTTTTACAATAGGTGACTAATTTCTCGCGTTGTTGAGCAACATTAATAAAAGCATCACTCAATGCATCAATATCTCCGCGTGGGATGAGGTAACCTGCATCATAGGCTTCAATCATCGGGTCAGTGCCTTCATTACGATAAATGATAAGGGGGAGTGCATGTGCCATGCTTAACATGGTATTACGGCTGATTTCACTGGTTAAATTAGTGATAACCATTGCATCACAGCTTGCCCAAATATCAAATAAAGGTTTTCCGTAGGGCACTTGCCCACGGAAGTCTACTGAATCATCTAAGCCTAATTTTGTTGCTGTTTGCTTAAAATAGTCTAAATCTTCCCCTTCCCCTAAAACAATAAGTTCTACTTTTATACCTGCTTTTTGAGCTTTTTTCATCGCTTTTAGCACATGATCAGTGGCTTTAATAAGAATTTGCCGTCCTGCTACGATGAGGCATAGGGGGCGGCTTGTGTCGGCTAAAAATTCACAGCGTTTTTCTAATTGTGCCGCATCTAATAACATGGTGTCACGTACAAAGGTACGGGGAAAAAGGTGACAGTTATCCCCCCATATTTTTTTAAAGCGTTGTACAGCAGAGTCATTATGTGAAAAAACTAAGCCTGCTTTGGGGATAATACGCTGACAAAAACGTTTAAAGTCCCACATCAAAAATTGGCGGATCAGTTTTTTAACAGGGTTGGGTTCTAGGCGAATAATTTCTTGGTAACGTGGAAAAGGGTCAGCCCCATCAAAAATCCAAATAACTTTATCAGGATCACAGTGTTTCCATGCTAACTGCCCCAAAGGGAGTGGGTGTCCACCATAACTTAGCTGAACAATATCCATATTTTTAATTGCAGCATTAAAGCCTTGCTGTAAGCGATTCCATGCACTAAATAATTGCTTAAAGCTACGAAATTCAGGTAAAGGGTGATAGGTAAAACCTTCTTCTTCAGGTTTGATGGTAATCAGGTCAAAGCTACCACTTTCTAGTACATCTAAATTATGCAATAACGGGGTGGCAACGTGTAACTCTCCCCCCTGTTGTTGTATGGCTTTTGACATGGCGCGCAAATCTTCTAACCACATCGCACCAATTTGATAGTGTCCTGTGGTGTGACTGTAGCCTAATGGAACGTGTTCAATAACTAAATATTTCATGGTGTAGTGCTAGCATTCAATTAATAAGCGCGAGAAGAAAGAAAATTAATGATTATTTTTACTTAACCGCTGCATTTTACTGTAGAGGGTGGTGCGGTTGATACCTAAAATACGAGCGGCTTGGCTGAGGTTGCCTTGGCTATTCTTTAAGGAGGCATTAATATAACGACGTTCCCATTCAAGTAAAATATCATCTAGTGAGAAGCTGCCTTGATTCAAACGTTGCATAATGGCTTCATCAGAATCCATTTCAGAGGCAACATGCTCACGCCCATCTGCTTCTAGCTCTTCTTGTAATTGCATGGCTGTAATTTTTTGAGTGGGATATTTTGCGCCTAAACGAATTACGATATTCCGCAATTCACGTACATTCCCTGGGAAGTGATATTGTGCCCATAAAATTTTTGCTTCTTCTTCTAAATGGAAGAGGGTACCCATGTTTTTATAAAAATTCTGGAAATATTCAAGTAGTAAAAATTTATCATCCCCCCGATCGCACACAGGGGGAACTTTAATTGTAAGCACTGTTAAGCGGTGATAGAGGTCATTACGAAAATTACCTGTACTGACTTCTTCGCGCAAATCACGGTTTGTTGCAGCAATAATACGTGCAGAGGAATGACGAACACGGGTTTCACCTAAACGATAGTATTCTCCATTTTCCAGTACTCGTAATAATTTTGCTTGAAGCTGTAATGGCATTTCACCAATTTCATCTAAAATCAGGCTGCCCTCATTAGCTTCTTCAAAAAAACCTGCTTTGGCAGTGGTCGCGCCTGTAAACGCACCTTTAGTATGCCCAAAGAGTTGTGCATCAAGTAATTCAGGGGTAAAAGCAGCACAGTTTACAGTTAGGCAAGGGGTAGAGGCACGTTGACTTTGAGTGTGCAAGCTTTGGGCAATCAGCTCTTTTCCTGACCCTGAATCACCTTGAATTAAGACTGAAAAAGGGGAATCTGCAAATTGCTGAATTTGTGCATTAAGGGTTTGCATAGCAAGGCTCTCCCCAATTAAGCCTGTGCTTTTTTGTTCTGCTTCAGGTTGCTGCTTTTCTTTTTCTGCATCAATAATCATAATCTGATGCTGTAAGCGTGTTTTTAATAAAGGCACATCACAAGGTTTTGGTACAAAGTCGACGGCCCCAAGGGTTAGGGCGTGGCGTACATTATCTTGTGCATCTTGTCCTGAAAGAACAAGAATTTTCATATTCGGGCTAAAAGCTAATAATTCTGCAATTAAGTTAAAACCTTCTTCTGGGCTATGAGGCGCAGGAGGGAGACCTAAATCAACAAGGGCAATTTCAGGAATAATAGGGCTGGTGTGTAAAAAATGTCGCGCTTCTTCACGTGAGGCGACAACATTAATGGCAAAGTCGCTGCGTAGTACAAAGGCAAGTGATTCACTAATTAATGGATCATCATCAACGAGAAGTAAGTGGGGTAAATCAACCATATGCAATCCTTTGATAATGCGGCAGTTTGCTAAGCACACGTCATGTATAATATAAAATCTGTCATCATTATTTTATCAAGTATTAAACACTCTATAACTGAATGTGTACCACAGTTATCTAAGGATAAAATAATGTTTACATATTTGTTATGTTTAGGTAGAAGAGTCTAAATGATGTAAAAAGGCAGTAGCTTAACAACTATGTTATCTGTATGCCCTCTTTTTTTACTATCGGGCATTATATTGTTACATCATGTTGCATGATATTGTATCGTATTCTTCTACATTTGAATAATAGATTACAGCTTAATTAGAGGCGTGTATTATTTTGCATGATATCATTTATTTTTGCAGTATCAGATATCTATCAGGTATTGTTTAAATCTATCCAAATAAAAGAGTATATCAGTGTGTGTAGGGGAGTTATCGATATGAAGCAAAATAAGTATTTTCGTGCTCTATTTCCAAATTATAATCGTGGTTTTATAGGGAAACGCTGGACACGTATTATTTTACGCAGTTTACATTTAGTAGGATTAATTGGTATTGGTGGGGTATATTTTTCTCAACAGCCCAATACACTATGGTTAGTGTATATTTACCTGACTTTAGGTACAGGTACATTATTGATGTTAATAGAGATTTGGACCAATGCAATTTGGCTGATTCAGTTACGAGGGGTGGTTATTTTAATTAAGCTGGGGTTATTAGCAATATTAGCGCATACTACAGTATGGCAAAATGAATTATTAATTTGTATTATTTTTATTTCTGGCATTATTGCTCATGCCCCTGCAAATATGCGTTATTTTTCTATATTACATGGAAAACGTATTGATAGTTTATACTAACAAATCATATAAAAAGCGATGGGGGAATGTATCCATTTCTGCTACTATTGCCACCCTTGTCATCTCATACACTTTTCATCACTATGGTGCATCATGAAATTATTAATACGCAACCTTGCTATCACAACAACTGAAGCAGAAGTTAAAGCATTATTTGAAAGCTATGGGGCAGTACAATCTTGCTCTATTGTGATGGATAAGTTAACAGGAGAATCAAAAGGCTTTGGTTTTGTTGAAATGCCAAAACCAGGGGATGCTAAAGCAGCCATGAAAAACTTAAACGGTACCTTGATTGCTGAGCATAAAGTAAGGGTAAAGAAAGCTGAGCCAAAGAAAGTATAAAATATATATTTCATAAGGCTAAATAATATATTTAGACAATAAATTTCATGCTTGGTTAGAAAAATTGAAAGCCATATGGGTGCTATTTAGTTTTTTATACATGACTATAATATATTAATAAAAAAATATTTTGTAGGATTGCTAATATCAGAAATGAAATTAGGACAAGAGGATATTAAGGTAATAACCAAGGTGTGTATATTACAGTACACACCTTGGGATAATCTAGCCTACAAAATAAGCTTTAGCTTGCGCTTTCTGAGCCTTTGTAAAATAGAATTTGCTGTTCACCATTTGGATAAGTGATTAAGTAATCATTAATCCCATCTGCATTTAAATCAGCAGTGGGTACTAAGCTACCATTTTCACTGCTTTCACCACCACTGGTTACTAAGAAATCTAATTGTCCAATGTAGTATTGGAATGCAATTTTAATTTTTACAGTACCATCTTCATAAATGATAACATTTTGTACATTACTTAAGCTGGCTTTAATCGCTTGTTCAAGTACATCTTCATTAGGAGAAGCAGGGTGTAAAGGTTGATCACGGTTTTCTTCATCTTCATCAGCGAAGGTTAATGTTAATGATGTTAATACATCATTTTCAGATAAAGAATGTAAACCAACTGTAGAGCTGTCATCAGCACGTTTAGATTGGCGATCAGGACGTACAACATAACGCACGCCTTCTGTTACAGGCACATGTAAGTTACCTGCATCATCTGTTGTGACACCGCTAATACCTAAACCTGTTAATGCTGTTTGTAAAGTGGCTAAACTTTGTACTTCAGGTGTCTCTAAATCAACCCCTTCACCAGTTAAGGTGACATTACCACATGCTGCAGGCCATGCAACAGATTCAATATCATTGAAACCCGTAACAAAACGCTGTCCTTCAGCTAATTTACATTGTTCAGGATCATATACATAAGTATCAGTGAAGTTATTAGGATGTAAAGTAAAGACTAAATGCCCATTTGGCATGGCTTCTAAACCTTCGACTTCAGAGTCAAAGTTATCACATTTTAATGTAAATTCTCCATCCTGATAGGTATACAGTTTGGTATCATCTGCTGCGTAAAGCGTTTGTCCGTCAACACTCCATGCTAAGGCTTCAATACCCACATAGCCTGCTTTCCATTTTGCATTAGGAGTTTCATGTTCAAGTGTAGCAGCCCCTGTTGTGGTATCAATTTTAATTAAGCCATGAGCCCCACCTGTTTTTTGGTCAGTGTATCCCCAAAGTTCACGAGTGGAAGGATTAAAGGCTAGCCCCGGAATTGCATCAAACCCTGTATCACCTACAACAGCTAATTCGCCTGTTTTGGCATCAACAGTGTATAAATAGCCTTTCTCACCTACCCAATTATCATTTCCTGATGTGGCATATAATATTTCTGTCAGCGGGTGAACATCTAAACCTTCTAAGTCATGATCAGCATGAAGGTCACCGAATTTATTCACTTGCCCTGTTTTAGGATCAATGATAATAAATTGTGAGTCATTACGCCCTTCATCATGTAAAGCATATAGGTTACATCCTGTACTGTTTACTTTAACTTGGGAAATATCTCCAGTTAAACAATCCAGTGCTTCAAAATCACGGTTACTATCAAAAGGTCCTACAAGTGTTGCACTAGCAGTGGCTTTATCTAGTTGGTATAAGTAGCTTTGGCTGCTATTTTTATTTCCTGTAGAACCATATAATTCACCATTGGCAGCAAACCCTAAGCCTTCAATATCACGTACAGTTTCACCATCTGCAGTTTGAATAGACCCGACAGGCGTTGCAATACCTGTTGTAGTATTGATAACAACTAAGTAGCCTTGTTGACCGTGAATATTAACAGAAGCGTATAGTTGTCCTGTGGTTGGGTCACTGGCAATATCATCAACGTTATGTACAACGTCTAATTCAGGGCCTGAAATAACAACATAATCAATGCCTTCACCAAAGGCATTGGCAATACGTTCACCTGTCACAGGGTTGATTTTAAATAAAATATCTTTTTGTTGGATATCACGCTGTGTACCGTAAAGTACATTACTATCCATATCAAAAGTTAAGCCATCGACATCATCAAAAACGACAGTACCTTCTGAACCTTGTCCTGAGCCAAATTTATTAGAAAGCGCAACAAATGTCCCATTGACTAAATCTAATACACCTAGCTGATCTTCATCTGCAGCATACAGCCCACTACTTTCTGGGTTAAATGCAACGGCTTCAATGTGCATTGTCCCTGTTGAACCAATTTCTTTTGCAATCCCTGTTGTACGGTTAAATGTAACTAATACATCTGCAGATTGGTTTAAACCATCATTATCTGCCACAGCATAACAAAACTCTGCTGCATCATCCGCATACACACTTGTAGCAGTACCTAAACATAAGGCACATGCTGTTGCCAGCAATTTTTTACCTACCATTGTCAAACCCTTTCTCAAAATACAGTAACAAGCCAAATTAAATTTTTCACAAATGCGTTATTACCTAATCATTAGCTTATAAAAACACAGCATTATTATAAACTAATTGTTAGGCAAAAATATTTATTTTATATAACATTATTGATGTATAGAAAACATCCATGTACTAAATATATTAAGTATTATGGATAGGCTGGTCTGCTACTTAATAAATTTAGGGTGTTATGTTGTGCTTAAGAGAGTTCAGGGATGTTAATACCCTGTTTTTCCAATTCCACACCACAATTATGAAGCTGTTTTTTGGTATGCAAATACCAATAGCGAATTATACTCATGTTCGAATAGCTATATAAACGATAGCATAAACGTACTTTTAATTTTTTTACTTTATATTCATGGACGAGATGTTGTGCCTGTTTTTCCTTATTTAAACGTTGTTGTTCTTCAGATGATACGGGTAATGCATAAGGCTCAAACACATGTTTAATTTTAGCTTTCATCACAGCTAGGAATTTGCTAAAAGACATTGATATACCCCTGTTTTTTGATATTGTCTTATAATTAAAAAATTATAAACAACCTTCCCCATTTTCATTATGCAAATAACATACCTTGAAAAGGTAGTTTAAATTACCGCAAATAATAACGCTAATCCATTGATTAAAATAAAATAAACAAAAAGTTATTATTTTATTTATAACAAGATAACACTACTTTAATTATATGTAAGCGTAGTCTACATATAAAATATAAATGAATCGTGTTATTTCAATTTTACCTTCTTTTTATGGCAAATAGAGGGCAAGGAATTAGTAAATCATATTGTTAATATACTCTTTTATGACAAGCAGTAAAAGTCACATTAGCGATATAAATGAATAGTGTTTATATTCAATGCTATTTAAAAATATAAAAGGTGGTATTTTTAAATAATTTATGGATTTTATAAAGCATGCTTCTCTCTTTAAAGCATAGACTATAATGTTCAGCTTAACATAAGCTTGAAACTGAGCTATTTGTTGCTATTTTTTATGTAGGTATATAGAAAAAAACATTGATCATTAGTGGATTAACTAATGGTTAATGTAATTATGTATTAATTCTGTTAACAACAAGGCTTCACATTTAGGTATGCTTGTTATACTTAGGTTATCTATATACTCAACAAATACTATTTAACAAGGTTGTGAGTATTTTATTATTTAATACTCAATAAGAATAGCTTGAAAACTACGTAATTATGATAAATAGTATATAAAAAAATAAGCAAAAATAATAAAAAAATACTAAAGAGAGGACGAGAATAATGATGTTTTCACTTACAACACAAGCTGCTGAGCAAATTTCTTATTCAGCCAAACATGGTCATTTAACAGGTTTAGCATTGCGTATCATAGCACAGCAACGCCCTGATGGGAGTATCTATTATGGTATGGGCTTTGATGACATTTATCAAGATGATATTCATCTGCATATGCATGGTGTCGATATTGTATTAAATCAGTGTTATGAAGAGCTACTAGATGGCACAATAATGGACTATGTAGAGCTAAAAAAAGGGGATTTCCGCTTTATCTTCACTAACCCTAATGAACACAAAAAACCAATTAACTAACCCCATAACATGGTAAAGGTTAGATTTTTAATTTTCTTTAACATGTAACACTCCTAAGCTAAATAGCTTTAAATATTAGGGAGCTGGAATAAAGAGCACAGGGGCATTACACAAATGAAAGGAATAAAACAAATTATAAACAGAGAGCAGCTCGCTTGATGAGCTGCTTTCTATCTAATAAAGCTTAAAGCTTAACAATACCACTTATTTTTTAAATGCTAAACGACGGCAAACGACATAAAATAATGGGGTAAAAATAAGACCAAAAAAAGTCACCCCTATCATGCCACTAAATACAGTTGTACCCAGTGCTTGACGCATTTCTGCTCCTGCCCCACTGGTAAATACCAAAGGTACAACACCTAGAATAAAAGCAATTGAGGTCATTAAAATAGGGCGTAGGCGTAATTTAGCCGCTGCTGTGGCAGCATCCCAACGTGACATCCCCGCATCTTCCTCTTGCTTAGCAAACTCCACAATTAATATCGCATTTTTTGCTGCTAAACCAACCAGTACCACAAAGCCAATTTGGGTCAGAATATTATTATCCATTCCCGCAATAATCAGCCCTGTAATGGCAGAAAGTAAACACATGGGTACGATTAAAATCACCGCAAGAGGGAGTGTCCAACTTTCATACTGCGCAGCGAGTAATAGGAAGATAAATAGGACTGCCAATACAAACGCGGTGACAGCGGTATTGCCTGTTTGACGCTGTTGGTAAGCGATTTCTGTCCATTCATAACTGACACCTGATGGTAATATTTGTGCTGCTAACTCTTCCATACGCTGTAAAGCATCCCCTGTACTGTACCCTGGAGTAGTGGCTCCCATTAACTCTGCGGCAGGGTATAAATTATACCGTGGAATACGGGAAGAGGCAGCAATATCACGTGCAGTCGCGACCGCACTCAGTGGCAACATATCCCCTGATTTATTACGTACATGAATACGTAATAGATCTTCTTTCTGTAAACGATATTGTGCATCACCTTGTGCCATGACACGATAAGTTCTTCCCAAGTAGTTAAAATCATTCACATAAGCAGAACCAATAAATAAGCCTAAAGCATCAAAAATCTCAGAAACGGGAACACCTAAGCGTTCCGCTTTTTCCCTATCTATATCTAAATAAAGTTGTGGTGTACCTGTTTCAAAAATAGTAAATGCTTGTGCAATAATAGGATCTTGGTTGGCTGCCATGGCTAATTGCCAGGTTGCTCCTTCCAGTGCTTTTGAGCCAACACCCCCTTTATCTTGTACCATCATTTTAAAGCCCCCCGCATTTCCCATACCCCGCACAGGAGGCGGGGCAATGGTGAAAATCATGGCATCTTGTATATCAGCATAGGCTCCATAGGTTTGCTGTAGTACGCCTTGGGCAGTAATGCCTTTTTTAGCTCGTTCATCAAAAGGATCTAAAGTGGAAAAAATAGTCGCTGCATTAGAGGCATTAGTAAAAGTTGCCCCTGATAACCCTGTAAAAGAAACAGTATGGGCAATACCATCAATCTTACCAGCTCGCTCAATCACTTGTTTTACAATTTCTTCGGTACGTGAAAAAGAAGCTCCTGCAGGAAGTTGAACAATTGTAATGAGATAACCTTGATCTTGCTCTGGAATAAAGCCTGTTGCAATATTTTTAAATTGGTATTGTGTGCCAGCCATCAAACCAACATACAAGATTAAAGCAAGCCCCACTAAACGCACAAAGCGTTTTGTAAACCCTGCATAAATCCCTGCTAAGGATTCAATCAGATGATTAAATTGGTAAAGTAGCCATGCAAATGGATTAGGGAAAAAGCGGGGGGGAATATCATCTTTTGCTGTATGGCGAAGTAATAAAACCGCCATCGCAGGACTTAAGGTCAATGAAACAACAACTGATAATACTGTGGCAACAGCAATAGTAGCACCAAATTGTTTATAAAACTGCCCTGACATACCCTCTAAGAAAGTTGTGGGGAGAAAAGCGGCAACTAATACAAGCCCCATCGCAATTAATGCGCCCCCCACTTCATCCATAGTTTTCTTACCTGCTTCACGCGGTGATAAACCTTGGCGTAATAAGCGTTCCATGTTTTCTACTACCACAATCGCATCATCAACAACAATCCCAATGGCAAGTACTAAACCAAATAAAGACAAGGTATTCAAGGAATAACCAATGGCTTGCATAAAGGCAAAGGTACCAATTAAGGAAACAGGAATGGCTAGAATAGGAATAATAGCAGCGCGCCAGCTTTGTAAAAAGACAATCATCACCACCGTGACTAATAGCACAGCTTCCAACAAGGTAAGAATCACTTTATCCATAGAGGATTTTACAAACTCTGTTGGATTGTAAACAATGTCATATTGCATACCAGCAGGGAATTTCTCTTTTAAAGTTTCCATGGCAGCAATCACATTATCAGTGGCTTCTAAAGCATTGGAGCCAGGGCGTTGGAAAAGAGGTAATGCTACAGCTTCACGGCTGTCTAAATAGCCTTTAGTGGAATAACTTTGTGCCCCTAATTCTACCCGTGCAATATCACTAATCCGCACAATATGCCCATTTTCCCCTGTTTTGACAATAATACGCTCAAATTGCTCAGTGGACACTAAACGCCCTTGGGTTTGTACACTGATTTCAAATGCCCCTTGCTCACTACTCATTGGCATTTTATTTAGTGTACCGCTGGCAACTTGGATATTTTGGGCGCGTAATGCACGCAGTACATCACTGGGGGTAATCCCTAGATGACTCATTTGATCAGGGTTGACCCAAATACGCATGGCATACTCACTGCCACCAAATACCCAAACATCTCCTACCCCTTCAATCCGTGATAACACATCTTTAATTTGTAAGGTGGCGTAATTGGCTAGATAAAGCTGGTCATAGGTTTTATCAGGAGAAGAAAGGTTAATTACTAACATTAAATCAGGGGAGCGTTTTTTAGTCACTACACCCACCTGACGCACTTCTTCAGGCAGGCGTGGCAATGCTGTGGCGACACGGTTTTGTACTAAAACCTGTGCCATATCTAAATTAGTCCCTAGCTCAAAGGTAATATTAATAGACAGTTGCCCATCATTAGTGGCTTGAGAGGTCATGTATAACATGTTCTCAACCCCATTAATGGCTTGCTCTAAAGGGGTGGCAACTGTTTTAGCTACGGTTTCCGCATTAGCTCCTGCATACCCTGCCGTGACTTGAATTGTCGGGGGAGTAATTTCTGGGTACTGTTCTACAGGTAGATTAAAGTAAGACAGTGCACCCAGTAATGTAATCAGAATAGATAAGACGGTTGCAAAAATAGGGCGATCAATAAAAAAATGTGACAGTTTCACGCTGTATTATCCTTTATTGTGCATCGCTAGGGGCATCAGCTACAACTTCATCAATCGCTGTGCCTGCTCTAAATTTATGCAAAGCATGAGCAATCACTTGATCATCCTTTCTTAAACCTGATTTGATAACGATTAAGTTTTCATTTAATTGCCCCAACACTACAGGTTTTGCTACTGCTTTTCCTTCTTCTGCCACAATCACGACTTTACGGGATTGATCTGTGGTAATTAAGGTTTCAGGTAACAGTAAAGCAAGATATGGATCACTCATTTGCAAAGTGGCGCGCCCAAACATACCCGATTCTAATTGCCCTAATGTATTATCAATGACTGCACGCGCTTCAATAGTCCCTGTGCTACGATTCACTTCATTATTTAAAAAATCAATATAACCTGTGAATTCAGTTTCTGTATTATTTAATCGTTTTATTGAAATATTATTGGTTGATTCTTTTTGTTTATCATGTTCTGTACGATATTTTTTATAACTAATAAAATCTGCTTCACTGAGTTCAAAATAAAAGTGCATCGGATGCACGGAAACAACTTTAGTTAATTTATCATCTTCAGCTTTAATTAAATTACCTTCACTGATTTGATAGCGTCCAACTTTACCCGTGATAGGAGATTTAATTTTAGTAAACTCTAAATCAAGTTGAGCACGCCTAACCGTTTGCTCTGCTGCATTAACCCGTGCTTTTGCCACACGACGCTCTTGATCACGCTTATCATATTCTTCTTGAGAAATAGCTTTTGATTTTAAAAGGCGTTGGGTACGTTTTAGCTCTTTTTGAGTTAAATCATACTGGGCTTTAGCTGCATTTAAATTAGCACGCTCTTGATCTAAAGAAATTTTAAAAGGGCGTTGATCAATGACAAAGAGTACCTCGCCTTTTTTTACAATATCTCCATCTTTAAAACGGATATCACGTAAATATCCTGTGACACGAGAACGAATTTCTACTGCTTCAATTGCTTGAAAACGTCCAAGAAATTCTTTTTTATCAGTAATTTGTTTTTCACTGGCATGAGTGACTGTTGCCACCACTTTTTGTTTAGGTGGGGCGGCAGGGGCGGGCTCTTCAGTATTACACGCACTAATCAAAAGTACGGTCATACAAAGAAGTATGCGCTTTATATACAGATTTTTTTTATGCATAGCTGACTTCAATGAATTGATGATAAAGGAGCGTTGATTTGCCAAACAAGCAGTCAAGTGAGCAAATCAATTAGATGGTCTAAGTTTTAGGTATTTTACCCATTGCTTCAATGTAAGGATAATAAATAAACTTATCAAGGATTAATTACGAAACTTTCCGTATTGTAATTGCAATATTATTATCGAATTTGAAAATATTCCTTTTTATTTTGCATTTATTTATTTTATTTCAATGCATTACATGCGATACAAGCTTGTTAAAAATTTTATTTTCATATTATTTTTTTTGAAACAATAATTTTTTAATTAATTATCATCGGTTAATTGCATTTGTTAGGGTAAATTTTATGGTGTGATGAATGTATTTAATCTTACCCCCCAAGTATTTTTTATACCTTGTAAAAAAATTTGATAACTGTACTAATATCTCTGTATTCATCTCAAGATTAAGTAAATAACACATTGTTTTAGTACAATATATTTTATCTTTATTTACGTTAAATTATCAAAAACATCTGTCTATTTGTATTATGTTCATTTTTGCCTCTTGCGGTCAGTTAAAATAAAGCTTATTGTAAGAAATGTTTCCAAAGTCATGGAACATGGGAGATGTATATTTTTAATTGCATCATGATAAAAATAAGAGCGTTGACAGAGTTAGTAATACTTAGTTTAGTATAAATAAGATGTAACTCTATAAAACGAATGTCTCCACATTGTTGACAATATGTATCCAAAAGGAGTGAATGACAGTAATGTTTGAAGCAGCGGAACTGGGTCGAAAAATAGATAAAAAAACCTATAAAGCACAACTACCCGAATTAAGAGCACAATTACTACAAGCACAGTTTGCTCTCAGCAAAACCAATACACCTGTTATCTTAATGATTTCAGGGGTGGATGCAGCAGGGCGTGGTGATGTAGTCAATGCATTAAATGAATGGTTAGATCCTCGTGGATTACAAACATTTGCCATTGAATCATTAACCGATGAAGAGCGTGAACGCCCTTATTTTTGGCGTTACTGGCGACGTTTACCTCAACGAGGGCGTATTGGTATTTTCTTTGGTGGATGGTATGTTGATCCCATTAAACAAGTTGTTAATGAGGAAATTAACGAAGCCAATTTTGAAAAGCAGTTATCAAATGTGCGCCGCTTTGAAAATATGATCGTAGAAGACGATGCATTAATTCTAAAGTTCTGGTTACATTTACCTAAAGAAGAACAACGTAATCGTTTAAAAAGTCATGAAAAAGATAAGAACGCAAAACGTTTAGTTTCCAAACAAGATTGGAAAAACCACAAACTATACGATAAATATACCCAAGCGGCAGAGTTAGCGATTCGTCATACTGATACAGGGGGCGCACCGTGGACACTCGTAGAATCAACAGATTCGTATTACCGTGATTTAACTATTGGGCAAACTGTTCTACATGCTTTACAAAAACGTTTAGCAGAACATGATGCAAAAGAGGCTGCTAAAGCAGCAAAAAAAGAAGCTGCAGCTAATGCACCTGTGATTGAAGTGGTTGAGCCTAAAATCATTAAGCCTAAAACCCCACAAATCACTGTACTTGATCGCGTCGATTTAGATCAAAAATTAAGCTCTAAAGAATACCGTCGGGCACTGGAAAAATACCAAGGTAAGTTAAACCGTTTAGCTTGGGCAGCTCACCATAAAAAACGTTCTTTGGTTGCCGTATTTGAAGGCTGGGATGCAGCAGGAAAAGGGGGAGAAATCCGCCGTATGACACAGGCGATGGATTCACGCTTGTATCAAGTGATTTCTGTTGCTGCCCCAACAGATGAAGAACGTGCACAGCATTATTTATGGCGTTTCTGGCGACATATTCCACGTGCGGGGAATGTGACCATGTATGACCGTTCATGGTATGGACGTGTATTAGTGGAGCGTATTGAAAAATTTGCTAAGGAAGAAGAGTGGAAACGTGCTTTCTTAGAAATCAATGACTTTGAAGAGCAGTTAGCCAATGATGGCGCAGCGATTGTAAAATTCTGGGTACATATTAGTAAAGAAGAACAATTGCGCCGCTTTAAAGAGCGTGAAAAAGTGGCTTATAAGCAACATAAATTAACAGAAGAAGATTGGCGTAACCGTGAGCGTTGGGATGAGTACACCGCAGCAATTAATGATATGGTGGCACGTACCAGTACAGACTATGCACCGTGGACACTGGTTGCAGGGAATGATAAACGCTTTGGACGTATTCAAGCCTTAAAAACGGTGTGTAACAGCTTAGAAAAAGTATTAGATAAATAATACTAAACCTTTTTACCTCCTCATTCTTGAACAAGGTTGAGGAGGTTACTCTTTATCCTCATAAAATCTATAAAATAGAGCCTATTCTGGCTTAAGTTTTATTATTTTTCCTGTACTTTTATTTATTGTATCAACTACCAATATATAATGACCTGTTCTAGGAGACCCCTGAATGCAAATATTATTTATTCGTCATGCCATTGCACAAGATCGTATAGAATTTGCAAAGAAAAGTAAGTACCCCGATGATTTGCGCCCTTTAACTGGAAAGGGTAAGCAAAAAATGTATAAGAGTTGTATCGGTCTACAAAAATTAGTCCCGAAAGTCACCCGCCTTGTTCATAGCCCATTATTACGTGCAAAACAAACAGCTGATATTTTATCAGAAGTCTACCCAAATACAGCCCACAAACGTTTAGAATCATTAGCCCCTGATGGTGAATTTGATACCATTATTCGCTATTTAAAACAATGTTATATTGATGATAAGAATGCAACCATTGTATTGGTGGGGCATGAACCTGATTTAAGTGAATTTATTATGTGGGCACTATCTAAAAAGGTAAATGATTGGTTATATATGAAAAAAGGTTCCGCATGTATGGTGGAATTTAGAGATGGCGTTAAAGCAGGTGATGGTGATTTAAAATGGCTAATGACTGCAACACAGTTACGCATGATTGCTAAAGCAGTTTAGTACAACCATAAAAAAGCTACGAGTAAGTTATAAATTTTAATTCTAAGAAGAAAATGTACAGTATTTGACAGGTATTGGCGTATTCTATATCACTTACTCGTCATATCAATATGCACGTGTTTATTTTAGTCTCACTCACTTCCAATTTTATAATAACTATACACTTTATCCTTTTCTCATTCTAATTATTCATTTCATTAATCTCTGCTTATCGTTCTTTTTTTGAAATCAATATTGTTGGTTTTCCCCTACTGATCTGCCTATATTCCAGCCTCTTTTTTCCTAAAACCTTCCGAACAGCTTTCTAAAATGGAATATAATAGAAAAAATTGTTTATGGAGATAAAAAATGATGTTAATACACCGTTATCGGCGGTTATGTTACAGCCTGTTATGCTTACTTATTCCTTGTTCAGTGTCTGCATTGAACCTAAGCGATGGGAAGAGTTTTACCTATGATATTAGCCCAAATGGTTCGCTGCAATCAGGTTCTTTGAATGCATATGTGAATATGTACCGTTTACGGGTTAATGAAGCCTTATATCAAAGTGATACATTAGAATTATCACAAAATGGGCGTAAAGTGATAACAGGTAACTTTACAGAACCTAATAGTGGTTTACAGGTAAAACGCCAAGTGTATGTATCTAAAACACATAATATTGTGCGTTATATGGAGGTTTTAAGTAACGCTAGTGATGAAGATAAAACGGTGACTGTAGAAGTATTTGGGCAGCTAGGAGCAGGGGAACAAACAAAGGTTATCAGTCAAAAACCACATTTTTTAATTACAGATGATGATATTAAACAGCAAAGTAATGAAGATGTTTTTGGACAAGAGCAAGCTGTGGTAGAAGGAGAAACAACTTCTATTTCAGGTAGTTTACCTGCCTTATTACATTATCACTCTTATGCAGGGACAGAGATTCCTGCAGCTGTTACGGTTGATAAAGATTTTTTAAGTTGGCGATATGAAAATATTACAGTGCCTGCTAATAAAACAGTACGTCTGATTTATTTCGTTGCACAAAGTAGTACAGTGGATGCAGCCAATGAAACCGCAAATCATATTTTTTCTAATACTGCTGCATTATATGAAAGTATTGGTCACCAAGCACTCACTGAAATCAGTAATTTTATTCCCCCTGTTCCCCATTCTACTATTGATTTAGAGAGTGTACCTTTTATCACTATTGGTGAAACACGAAATCATGGCAGTATACATAATGATGATGGTTTGTCTTTTTTCCGCGCCTCAACCCCCGCAGATGTATATGCCATAACATTGCAGGCAGGGCAGGAAATTGCTGTACATATGTCAGCAGGGTTTAATAGTTATTTGTATCTGTTTGAGCGTCAGGAAGAGGGTATTCAGTTATTAAGTAGTAATGATGATAAAACAGTGCAAGGTATTAATGCATTTTTACGTTTTACTGCCCCTGCTACAGCTACCTATTATATTGAAGCCACAACGCATGATCATGATACACGCGGTGCATATACTTTAAATGTAGTAGAAAATCCAGCTAACCAGGCACCTTTAGCTCAAGCGATTCATACCAGTACAAGTCATGTAAACACCCCTGCGACTATCAATTTCACCGATTTTAGTCGTGATACTGATGGCACTATTATTGAGCGGTGTTGGCAGTTTAATGATGGCAGTGCGTTACAGTGTAGTGTCAATAATACTGTCAGTCATACTTTTGAAGAAGCAGGTTTTTATAGCGTAGGTGTACGTTTAAAAGATGATCAAGGGGCTTATGCATTTCATCAAATACCAATAGAGGTTGCCAGTGATATTGATGCGGTAGTGATTGCAACAGCGAATACCATAACAGGAGAGTTAACCAGCTCAGATAAAAACGCCTATAGCCGCTATTTAGCCTATGCTGATCGCTATGTATTACCAAAGGTGAACACAGGAGAAACCTTGGTGATTGATATGAAATCAACGGCTGTAGATAGCTATTTGACTATTTATGATAAATATTTACGCCCATTACATACTGATAATAACAATGGTGAAGGGAACAATGCTCAAATTCGTTATACTGCAACAGAGAATACTCGCTTGATTATTGAAGCAAGCAGTCGTAATAATGCAGAGCAAGGAAGTTATCAGTTAAGTGTAAACAAAGCGGTGGCAACAGATTTAACCGCATTACCACTAGATGTAGTGAATACATTAGATAATCCACAGCGTTATCTCTTTGCTTTCCGTCTTCCTGCTGATTTTAGTGCACAAGTCTTTACTTGGGATTTTGGTGATGGCACAGCAGCAATTACCACAAGTGAAGCCAATGCCATTCACCTATTTGATAAAACAGGTGATTATGATATCACGGTATCCACCACTAATCAGGCGGGTAATACTGCTGAAGCAACAACTACGATTAGTATTAAAAATAATTTTTCCTCTCTTACTGCTGCATTCAGTGCCACGCCATTATTTGGAGATAAACCTGTACGTATTTTTTTCACCAATGAAAGTCAATCAGAAACAAATCTTGATACGCTAACCTATACATGGGATTTTGGAGATGGAAAAATATCTACGGAAAAAAATCCAGCTCATACCTATGAAAAAGAAGGAACCTATTTAGTTAAATTACTTGTAGAATCGGTAGAGAATAAATTAATCGCCAGCACCAGCCGTGCAGTCAGTGTGATTGATCGAGACAGTACACGTATTCCTGTTGTGAATACACAGCGTGTGCGCCCACAGGTGATTATGTCAGGTATTGATCCAATTTTAGTGGATGCCAATGCAACCGAGATGACACTCTTTGCTATAGTACGTGCAGGAGCAAGTCCAATTCAAACAGTCCGTGTACAGCAAAAAGACACTGATTTTATCCAAGCCATGCATCATGTTGCCACCTATGCCAATGGGGATCAACGTTATGAAACACTATATCATTTCCCACAAGGTTTATTTTCTATTGCCACTTTAGGGCAATTATATGGTGAAGAAACAGGGCAATTTACGGTACAAGCAGTTGATCAGGCTGGGCAGTTTCATAGTTTTCCTAATTTAGAAGTGGGACAACATAAAGTGCTTGATACACCTTCTGATATTTTATACGTCCCGCCTCCTCAGAAAGCAGGTATAAAACGTCCTATCCCCCAAGTATTAGGGGCAGGATTTGATCCCGCATTAGTCGAAGCCGATGATGCTTCTTTTATGGTAAAAGCAATTGTAAGACAAGGTGATTACCCTATACAAAAAGTCACTTTGAAACAAAATAAAGGTGATTTTGCCTTAGCCATGCATCGTATGGAATATTTACCAAATGGTGATGTGATATATGGGGTGAATTTTAGCTACCCTCAGGGGAGTTTAGCAACGACAACATGGAGTAATTTATTCTCTAATGAAGAACGAGCAGATAACTACATGATAGAAGTCATTGATCAACAAGGTAACGCTCATCGTTTTCCTGAATTAAAAATTGGTAACTTTACACAGTAAATTTTCTTAATTTTTTAAAATATGTGAACCCCCCCTTAAGCATAGTATTGCCTAATGGGGGGAGGATTAATAAGCTTTATCTAAAATTTTTTTACCCACAAAAGCAAATATACTGTAGTGGCATTGTATGTAATACCACTATCGTTTGCTTTAAAGTAAATAGTTGAATAGATTAAATTTCTTCTTCAACACCAAAATCAAAATAAGTATGCATAACCCGCTGGATTTTTAGCTTATCTTTAGAGCGACGAGAGGATTTAGATTTCTCATGTACCCCCCCTTTACGTAATAAAGGTGACATTGCAACAGGGTTATGTGGCTTCACTTTCTTAGTTTTCATCATACTTACCCCTTCACACACACAACTTGCTTCAAAGTATGTACCACTTCCACCAAATCATGCTGATTATCCATCACCGTATCAATATCTTTATACGCGCTTGGAATCTCATCTACCACGCCTTTATCTTTGCGGCATTCTACGCCCAAAGTCTGTGTGGCTAAATCATCAGCATTAAATTCTCGCTTCGCTTTAGAACGACTCATACGTCGCCCCGCGCCATGAGAGCAAGAACAAAATGAATGCGTATTTCCTTTACCACGTACAATAAAAGATTTCGCCCCCATGCTCCCCGGGATAATACCCAGTTCCCCTTCATAAGCACTGATCGCGCCTTTACGGGTTAAATACACTTGGGAGCCAAAATGCTCTTCTATTGATACATAATTATGATGGCAATTAATTGCCTCTTTGGTAATTTCAAAAGTAGGTAAAGTCTCTTTTAACGCCTTTAATACCAACGTCATCATCTCGCGGCGATTACTATACGCATACTCTTGTGCCCAATGCACCGCTTCAACATAATCCTTAAAATGATCACTGCCTTCAGAGAAGTAGGATAAGTTTTGATCAGGTAAATGGCTGGTATGTTTTTCCATATCCTTTTTAGCAAGGTTAATAAAATAACGCCCAATCACATTACCAATACCACGACTGCCTGAGTGCAGCATAATCCACACATCATTATTCTCATCTAAACATAACTCAATAAAATGATTCCCACCGCCTAGTGTCCCTAGTTGGCGTGTCCATGTATCAAAAGGACGTTTCATCATTTTCAAAATAGCAGGATGCTTAGTTGAAATAGATTCAATTCCCACATTTAAGTTATTAATAGAAGAGCGATTAATAGCAGGGCGGTTATGTTGTGCAAACCCCACAGGAATTGCCTTCTCAATCGCATCACGTACTCCCTTTAAACTATCAGGAAGTTGCTCCGCTGTAAGAGAGAGACGAATGGCATTCATCCCGCAGTTATGTACAAATACTCCAGCGGATAAAGCAAAATTAGCATAATCAGGCACAGTCAAACAATACACATCAGCATGATAATCCACTGATTCTACTGATTTAACTTTGTGGTTAAAGTCAGGAATGCTATGTTCATCACCTGTTGCAGGCTGACGAACAGTACAAGAATCGTCTTTATCCAAGCAGCTATAAAAAGGCATTAAAGATGTTTTAACAGCTAAATCCTTTGCTTCACACCATGTTCCATCACGCAACATAAATTGATGATCAGGTGTGCAAATAATTGCTTCATCATTATCAAGTACCACCTTCATTAAAGAAGCATTACGACGGGTTAGCTTTGCAGTGGCTTTTGCCCCTGTAATTTTATGGTCTGTATCAATAGCATAAATCCAATGCTCGCCCCCTTGTTCAGCAAGGGTTTTCAAATTGGCTTCTTCACCATTTAATAACGGTACTTTTGTACTCCCAATAAAACAACCAATATCAACCCCCACTGCAGCAGGGATAATAGCGTCTTTTGTTGGGATCACAGAGCCAACCGTGGCACCAATACCAAGATGCACATCAGGCATCGCAGCAATATGATGATGAATAAAAGGTAATTGAGAAATATTAGTTAACTGATCAATTGCTTTTGAGTCAATATCATCAGTGTACACTTGAATAGGCACTTTGCCCTTGTTCAGTGTTAATTTGACAGGCATAAAACCACCTTATGTCATAAAAATAAGTCGATAAGGGGCTTTTTAGGCAGCAAGACCTAATAGAAAGATAGGCACAGAATAACCTTCTTCCTTTCTTACAGGCGTAAAAAAACCCCGTTGAGTGGTTGTGCTCTAAACGGGGTTCTTTACTAAAAAAGTAAACGCGCTAGAAGACAACCACAAAAATGTATTGCCTTCTGTTCTAAACATAGATCTCAGAAAGCAAAGTGCCTATCGAGTAATGTCGGGTTCATGCGCGTTTTCTCCTTCTTAAAAAATTCAATAAATTCAAATAGTGGGCGAATTATAGAAACAATGCACCACGATTGTCAAGCTTTTATTATGAACTTTTTTGATAAATAGTGAGTATAATTTAGAACTCTAACATAATCATTGCTTGGGGCATGGATTCTGTTGTCCCTTTTACACCATATTTATTACGGTAGTATAAGTACTCTATCCCCATAAATAATTTATTATCCAGTCCCCAGTATTGTCCAATATCCATCAATAATTGTGGTTGTGCTGAAATTTGGCGGGCGTTTTCCCCATTTTCTCCTGTAAAGGTTACAAACCCTCTAAAACGTAAATGCATATTTTTAATGTTGAAATCAGTTGACCAGTAAGGGGTAATTGAATAGGTGATTTCATTGTGCATAGAATGATCATGTGCAAATAAATCTAAGGTAAAGACATCAAAATGAGGGATTTTTAAGCCTAGTGTTAAACCATACAAATGTACAGGGGTTTCTGCATCAGCGGTAATCCCCGCACCTAACATCACATCATCAATGATACCGAAATTAATGCGGTTTTGGTTGCCTGTCATTTTTTCATAACTTAACCATGTGTAGCCTTCAAAATAGACATCTGCATCAGGCTCAAAAGGCTGTGCCACATCAAAAAAGAAAGCGTTATAGCCATATTTCCACTCATTTGCATGGCTAACGGTCATGATAGTACGATGCTTTTCCCCTAATTTATAATCTCGCCCATAGAGCATTTGTAATTCAGTACTTTGCCATTCCAAAGCAAAAACAGAAGTGGATAAACAGGAAAGAATAAACGTTAAGAAAAGAGTGTATGTTTTCATGATCGATTTAAGTTAAAGTAAATAATTAGCTATTAAACAAGGAATATTAAAGTAATATTTTTTTACAAAAATAAACCAAGCCGCGCATTATACCCCACCTTCCTTGAATACGCAGTCAGTTTTATGATTTATAACTATTAAAATGAATAATTTCTTACTTTTTTCCTATTTTAACAACAGTAAGCTGTTCTTTTTCTTATTAAACAATATTCAATTTTTATAAAATAAGAGCTGAAATTACTCTCTTATTTCTGATATTTAGTATTCAAATCACTATATATAACCACTATAAAAAATTGCTTTTTCTTTTTATGTGAATTACTATTAATACTTAACATAAAAGGGGAGATAAAAAATGCGGCTAAGCTCATTTTTCCAATTTATTATTGCACTACTATTGGCTTATAGTTATTTGCTACCTGTTTCTGCAGTAGTAATAACAAAACCTATCTTATCTTTTCCACCCCCTTCTGTACTCTCACCTCATGATGAGAGCCACATTAATGTGGTGGCTTTTTCACCTGATGGCAAAACAATGCTTTCTGCATCAGATAGCCCGAGTAATACTATAAAACTCTGGGATGCTAAAACTAAAAAACTTATTTATACCTTTACAGGGCATACCGATACAATTCACTCCCTGTCTTTCTCCCCTGATGGCAAAACTTTCTTATCTAGCAGTGATGATAAAACAGTTAGATTATGGAATGTTCAAACAGGCACTAAAATTCGTATTTTTAAAGATGATGAAGATACAGCAGTGTGCACGGCTAAATTCTCTCCTGATGGTAATACATTTTTATCTGGACACCAGCAATCAACATTACGCTTAAGAGATATTAATACTGGGAAAGATGTTATCACTTTTGCTAAACATACTACGCCTAGTAATTATCATTCTTATGATCCTTGTAGTTTAGCTTTTTCCCCTGATGGTAAAACCTTTTTATCTGGTAGTGCTGATGGAACAATGAAACAATGGGATACTAAAACAGGTCATGCAATTTATCTTTTTTCAAAAGAAGGCTATAAAAAATATGAAAACTTTTTTTGGTTTTATTATAGTAGACCTTCTGTTGCATTTTCCCCAAATGGAAAAATGATAGCAATTGCTTATCACCATCAATTGATTATTTATGATGCTATAAATAAGCAAAAACTGTATGATTTTACAAAAAATATACCTTCACTTGAGCTAATAAGTTTTGTGGCTTTTTCTCCAGATAATAAATTTTTAGTTTCTAGAACTTCCAAGCCAAAAGAGGTAGTTCAATTATATAATTTAGAAATAGGTAATCCTTTGTATGAATTTAGTGCTGACCGCTGGAAAGGGGGGAGTATTACTAACTCTATTTCTTTCTCGCCTGATAGTCAGCAACTTTTAACTGGGGTTGGTGATGAATTAGCACTATGGGATATAGAAAAGAAAGAAAAAATTTATGATTCTACTTATGAACACACGGTTAATGATCTTACTGTATCACCTGATGGGCAACTTATTGCCTCAGCAGGGGGGGATAATACATTAACGCTTTGGGAAGCTAAAACGGGGAAACTTCTACATACTTTTATAGGACATACTGAGAGTATCTATACTGCTACTTTTTCACCTGATGGGGAAACCCTTCTTTCAAGTGGTAAAGATGGTACTTTAAGGTTATGGGATATTACGACCAAAAAGCTTATTTTTACAGCAAAAGATGAATCAATAAGATACTATCAAAATAAGCCATATAGTGTTGCAAATACAGTGTATAGCGTTGCGTTTTCTCCTGATGGTCAGTTCATTGTGTCAGGGGGAACTAAGCGAAAAATAAAAATTTGGAATGCTAAAACAGGTCGTTTTATTCGTAGCTTTGAGACACAATATTCAAGTATTAGTGCAGTTATTTTTTCACCTGATGGAAAAACTATTGTATCTAAAAGTTATAATGGGACATTAAAACTTTGGGATAGTGAGACGGGGAAAGAAATTCACACTTTTAAACAATATAGTGCGTTAGAAAATAGATATGAAGGTTCCAGTTCACTTATTGCTGTTTCACCTAATGGAAAAGTTTTGGCATCTGTAGGTGAATATAATAGTTACGATATTATATTATGGGATGTAAAAACAGGTAATAAAATAGGTATTTTATCAGGGCATTCTGGATGGGTTACCACACTTGCTTTTTCTACAAATGGTATGCACCTTGTTTCAGGTAGTGATGATAAAACTGTAAAAATTTGGAATACACACTCACGAGAAGAATTATATAGTTTTACAGGACATACTGATGCGGTTACATCTGTTGCTTTTCTATCTGATGAAAAAACTATTATCTCAGGGAGTCGTGATCGAACATTAAAACAGTGGCTAATTCCTAGCTTAGCTTCCCCTGCTCTTTCCTATGCCAGTTATAATACAACAACAAATAAAATTGTATTACCTGCTGTGTTGATTGAGGGCAAAGCATACCGTACAACATTTTGCTTAGTAGAAGAAAATAAATTTCACCTTTGTGAATCAGAAGAAATTAAGGTAAATGCTGATATTACCCCAGATACTATTCAATATAATCATACTGGAGAAGTAGAAAATTTAGTACTATCACGTTTAGAGTGGAATGATATTAAAGGTAGTGAAAATTATACCGTCACCTTACGTCTTAATCACCAATTAAATGGTGAAATTTACGCTCAAATTATTGATAAAAAGTTAATCCCTTGTTGTGATGATTCTTTATCACCAGTCAATATTGTCACAGACCCTATTTTATCATTTCCTAATAAAAATGAAATGAATGGTCATGCAAACTATATTAGTGCAGTGGCTTTTTCACCTGATGGTAAGACAGCTGTATCAGGCAGTTTTGATCAAACCTTTAAACTTTGGAATGTACAAACTAAGCAACTCATACAAACCTTTGAAGGACATAATGGGCTTATTAATATGATTGCTTTCTCACCTGATGGTAATACTATTGCCTCAGTGAGCTATGAAGATTTATCTATTAAATTATGGAATATCGAAACAGGAAAGCTGATACGTACATTTAAAGAAAATGGAGATATTAATAGCTCCAATTTGGGGCAAGTGACTATTACAACAGTTACTTTTTCACCCGATGGTAAAAAACTCCTATCAGGTGGTGCATCTCATGCTGTTTTATGGGATATAGAAAAAGGGGAAATAGAACATATATTCTATGTACATAGCGATATTGTTATAGTTGTAAAATTTTCAGCTGATGGTAAAAAAATTATTACAGGTAGTTTAGATCATATGATGTATATTTATGATCTAGAAAGAGTACTCAGTAAGCCTGATTCAGTTGAATATGGTTTAGACTTTTATTACCAATATGCCAATGAAGATATCGATTTAAATATTGATGGTTTAAAGCACAACCCCATTTCAGCTGATTTTTTACCTGATGAAAGATACATCCTAATCACAACAGAGCATAATGCAAAAATAGTCGATACACTAATGAATAGTGAAACACATAAATATGAAACTATTCATCAATTTGAAGGGGACTATTTCCATTCATTTGCTTTATCAAAAGATGGCAAAACTATTTTCTTTAATCATGGAAATACAATCAGTCAATGGGATATGGAGTCAAAGGAAAAAATCAAAACCTTTGATAGCAGTATTCATTGGATGACCTCCATTGCCTTGTCACCTGATGAAAAAAACCTATTTACAGGACATATTAATGGCACACTCACTTTCTGGAATGTAGACACTGGAAAAGTAAGTAAAGAAATTGAGGCACACCCTTCTTTTTCTGAGTTTAAGTTATCCCCCAATGCAGCATTTATAGCTTCTAATAGTACCCATGAAAAAACTTTAACACTATGGAATGCACAAACAGGGGAAAAAATGACTGACACATTTGGAAATTCAAGTACTATCAATTCTTTTGAATTTTCAACAGATGGAAATACTTTATTTACACAGATGAAGCAGTCTTATAAAGAAAAAAATAAAGTAAAATTGTGGGATGTCAAAACACAGCAAGAAAAACTACAACTTGACTACCCATCAAATCATTCACTGTATTTATTGCCTAGCAATTATTTAATTGCATCATATGATAAAAAGTTTGAGTTGATAGATTTATCCACTCAAAAAATTAAACAAATATTTACTAATCCTACATCTTCAAATAAATATTTTCTACTATCTCCAGATAAAAAATTGTTGTTAACACAGCGTTTCAAAGGAGATAAAAAAGCACTGCTATTATGGGATGTAGAGACAGGAACAGAGCTGCATGAGTTATTAGAGTATGAGGGACATTGGTTTATTAAAGGGATCACTTTTTCCCCAAATAGCCAAATGTTTGCTTTCAGTCACTTTGATAACATCATAGAGTTATGGGATATCAATACTAAAGAGCAAATAGCAACTTTTGTAGGGCATGAAGGGAGTATTACAAGTATTAGCTTCTCGCCTGATGGAAAGTGGTTACTCTCTAGTAGTATGGATAAAACTGCAACTTTATGGGATATTGCCACCCAAAAACCTGTACACACTTTTGCAGGACATACAGAAGGGGTTGTGGGAGCTTACTTCTCTCCTGATGGGAAAAAGGTTATTTCAGGTAGCTATGATCACACAATGAAATGGTGGACAGTACCAGAGTAGCTATTATTTCAATAGGTGTTACATAGTCAATTTTTAACTAATTGATTTTATTACAATACAAGGTAATCCTAAAAATATAGTGCTATGAAGAAGCGAGTGCCCCAGCAATTCAGGCTTAGTTAAAATATCTGCACTACTTATGCAGGACTACCTAATAATTAATTATGTTACATAGATTTCGTTGTACCCTACGGGGAAATGTAAAGGTAACCTTTGTTGTTACTCTTAAACAACCACCGAAGGGTCAACCACCATCAGGAAAGCAACCACAAGGGCTACCCCTACATTTTAACTTTACATTTCCCCGTAGGATGCAGAGAAATGTAAGGGTAACCTTTTAAGCAACTATACTATATAAAATTACTGCCTCTAAAAATGCACCAACACAATCCGTGCTCTTACATTATCAGGCTGATCATTCTTCTCCAACACAATACTATGAACCTCAATAGTATAACGGCTATAAATATTCACTAACCACTGCATTAATGCTGTGAACCCTACTTGCTCAAAATGTACCCGAACCTTCTTATCCCCTTCTGGCTCAATCCGCTTATCTTTCTTTGCTAAAGCACTACTACGTAAACTATTATCAACCACTACAGATAAAGATCCCTTTAAAGCTTGCTGTCCCCTTGCCCCACCTGCTTGTTGCGCTTTCACTTCCGCAACTGCCTGCTGCATCCACTGTAATGATATATTTTGAGACTGTACAATTGTACTCAGTTGCTCTTTTTCCGCTTGCAAAGGCTCCAAAAACAAAAAGTAAAATAAAATAAGACTTAATGCAATGCCTCCAAAAAGGACGGTTTTCTGCTCTTGAGAACTTAAATTTTTATAAAACTGCATATGATTTACATTGCCTTGTAAATGGTTTTTAATAACTTACTATTGGTGACCACTTCATAATAACGTTGGTCAGTCATAAGATATTCCTCACTGTCTTCACGCCATATCTTTGCATACCCTTCTCTAATCACTAATTTATGCTGGCGACCTGATACATCAGGATAAACCCCTGCGTAAAAGCGTGTATACTGGCTTTCTTTGGGTAAACGTAATTGATAACTACGCAATGCAATTTCACCTTTTAACTTCTCAAATCCTTCCACACTTAACTCAATACCATTAAGATTATAACGAAAGGTGGTCATACCTTTCTCACCTTTAAATTTATCATCCATTGCCTGTTTAAAAACCATTACATTGGTTAATAATTTATTATCATATTCATATTTACGGCGTAATTTCCATGAACAAGAAGACAAACGATCTGCATCACCAATGGCAGAAGAAATCATAATACGTTGCTCTCCATCGTATAAAAAAGTCGGCTCCTCTTCTACATAACAAATCCCCACCCCTAACTCTAATAAAGGCAAACCACGCTCCTTACAAAGCTTATTTTGTTGCGCCACAATATCAAGAATATTTTTTGCCAACCCTGAAGCGCGGGCAACCGCCAGCCAGTGCTCAGGTTGGGTATCATACTCAAATACACTGAGAATAATGGCATCCCCCTCAATAAATACCTTTTCAGCATTAAAATGAGGCAATAATTCACGAATAGGATTAAAGAAATTTAAACTAAAATGGGTGGCTGGATTTAAGCCTCGTCTACGTAATTCACTGGTGATAGTGGTTGAACCACGTAAATCAGCCTTAATAATCACATGCCCTCTAATGGTGCCTTCTGATTGCTCAGGATATTCATCTTCAAGCAAAAATTCATGCAAAATACCATTTGCACGTGATAATTGTGCTTTATCCTCTACTAATAACAAATTAACCCGTTCTAAAGATTTAGTCATCACACGATAATATTTCAGATCACGACGATAACGAATAAAATCTGTAAGAAATTTAACACATAACTCACTATTATCTTGGCGGGCTTGTTTTTTTATTTTCTTTACCGTGTTATTGAGCTTTTGAATCGTTAGGGGCTTATCAGTAGGACGACGTAAGGGGCGGATTTTTAACTCCATTTGTAGCTTATACTCTACCGCCTGCATATCCATATTCCCTAAAATCGCATTGTAAATATAATCAGGTGATAAAAGCTTGGCATAATGCTCATATAAATGCGGTACTTCATAGGCAGCTAAAATATTAGGAATGACTTTTTTAGCTTCTAAAATATTGACTAATAATTCATTAAACCTTTTTTGATAATGTAGGCGTGCACTCAGTTCATCATGTAACTCTGGGGTATGATCTGCCTGCTTTTCAGTCATATGATAGGAAAATAATACCTGTATATTCTCAGGTACATCTTTCCATGAAAATGTATTTTCAGTGTCATAATCATCATCACTGATTTTAAATAGACGATATTGCAAACTTTCTGGAAAATTACATTTTTGTAAAACGGTATCTAATAATTTTTCAACACTATTATTTAGTTCAGTAAAGGTAAAATTATCTTTTTCTTCTTGTGGCAAATAAACATAATGCTCTAATAAAGTATGACTATCTTGTATTGTGGTATTTTGTAATAGGGGATTAAAAAACATTTTTTCAGGAATTGCCCATGTCACCCCTAATAAGGATTCACGTAACTTACAAATTGCGCCTGATTCAACCCAACGTAACTGCTCAAATACCTCATAGGTGACATATGATAAAATTTTATTTTTATATTTATTAATCCATGTGGTGCGCTCATAAAGTTGTGTGGTTTGTGAATTATTATTCAGCATTTTATTACGCAATTCATGGACTAATTTATCCAGCCCATAACGGGTTGTGGTCAGAATAAATTTAATCACACTGATTTGAAAAAGCTGAATACTACTAATATTCTTTTTCTCTTTTGCTCTATGAATCGCAGCTTTTAATAAAGAAGTATATTGCTCACTAAATTGTTCAAACTGAGTCATGACTTTAGGACTGGGTTTATCACTAAAACGGCGTTTTGTACTGGTGCGCTCATCAAGCAAGTCATGAATTACTGTATGAGCAGTATTAATAAACTGACTGCTTAGAAAAATATCAATATGAAAATTATCAATCCCACGGGCAAAGTTATCTAATTGAATATGCGGGTAGCTTAAACTTTGTATGGGTAAAGTTTTTAGCAACTGGGCAGTCGGTTGTGCCGTTTTTTTGGTGAGTAAATTAGCAAATTTTAGCATTGTTCTTTTTTCTTTTTTTGTGCCTTAATGATCGCAGTACACAGTAGGGGGTATTTAAGATATAGCAAACTTAACACCAGAATAGAGGTATACTATTATATTTATCGTCATTTATAAGTGTGTTTATAAATTAAATAAATAAAAATCAAATGATTACAACTAAAATTGCAGACTATAAATATGGTTTAAACTGTGTACTTACCTGATCCCTATTAATAAGCACATATCTATAAATAGACTGCTAATTTCTTTTTTTATGTCAAAAATTTAAATTAAGCATAAGGCATATCACAGCATAGATGATGTATGAACAATAATATATTGATTTTTATAAAATAAAAAGCTGTCAAGCAATAAACAAGCTGCCATTTTTTTAGCACTATTCAACTTTTTCACAAAAAACCCCCTCGTTTCTCTTCTTTCCTTCCTCTGATTATCGCATATTATGCATGGTTATCTATAAGGAAATAAGTTTATATATACCTATAAAATAACTGCTCTTTAAAATTCTTATTTTAAACTCTAAACGATAGGATGATGCCAGAGAGTAAAAAAAGAGGGGGACATCAAGCCAGTAATGATGGAGAGCATCAAATACTGGGTTAACTATAAATTATATTAATGATTTTCATTAAAAATGATGCATAGACTTTATGTGTAAAACTATGTAATACTGATAGGTCATTGTGTTCAATAAATAGAAAAATGGTTCTGTTCACAATCTCCCTACGCAATCCAATCATAACACCTTAAAATTAAACAAAAATAATACAAATTTATTGTAAACTACCTTTCAACTAGTGATAATCACACTGAAGACTTAGAGGGAAATAATAATGCCAATACGTGTGGTGGTACCCAAAGAGCGCGAGCAAGAGGAACGACGCATCGCCCTTGTACCTGAGCTTGTCGGGCGTTTAGCAAAATTAGGCGTATCTGTTGCCATTGAAAAAGATATGGGCAGCAGTGCACAATACAGTGATGCACAATTTGCCGATGTAGAAGCCAGTGTTGTCGAAAATAGCCAAGCTTTATACAAAAATGCCGATGTTATTTTAAAAGTCCAGCCCCCTAGTGAAGCTGAAATTGATGAAATGCAAGCAGGGTCTATTTTAATTAGTTTTATGTCTCCACACCGCTACCCAGAGCGTGTGGCTAAATTACGTGATAAAAAAATCACCAGTTTTGCAATGGAACTTGTGCCACGTATTTCACGCGCACAATCTATGGATGCCTTATCTTCTCAAGCTGCGGTAGCAGGCTATAAAGCTGTGATTATGGCAGCTGATTTAGCCAATGTTTTCTTCCCTATGCTGACCACGGCAGCAGGCACTATTCGCCCAGCTAAAGTATTAGTGATTGGGGCAGGGGTAGCAGGTTTACAAGCCATTGCAACAGCACGCCGTTTAGGGGCTGTGGTTGAAGCTTATGATGTACGTAGTGCCACTAAGGAACAAGTTGAGTCCTTAGGTGCGCGTTTTATTGAAATGGATATTAAAGCAGAAGGGGAAGGCGGTTATGCGCGTGAACTGACTGATGAAGAAAAAGCCGCGCAACAAGAACAGTTAGCCACGCATATTGCAGCCTCTAATGTGGTGATTACCACTGCTGCCATCCCTGGTAGACCTTCCCCTAAAATTATTCGTCAAGATATGGTGGAACGTATGAAACCGGGTAGTGTGATCATTGATCTGGCTTCTGAGGGGGGAGGAAACACTGATGTAACGCAAGCAGGTGAAACCATTGAGCATCATGGTGTGGTGGTACATGGTCCTTTAAATGTGCCCAGTCAAACCCCTGTTCATGCCAGTGAAATGTATGCGAAAAACTTATTTAACCTACTCGGGTTATTTATTGAAGAAAATGCATTAAACCTTAATTGGGATGATGAAGTCATTGCAGGATGTGCATTAACTCATGATGGTGAAATCATGCACGCCCCAACACGTGAGTTAGTTGAAGGAGCTTCAGCATGATTGAAGGAATGACCGCCTTATATATATTCACTCTTGCCGCTTTTACAGGCTATGAAGTGATTTCTCGTGTGCCTGTTATTCTGCACACACCGTTGATGTCGGGATCTAACTTTGTCCACGGTATTGTATTAGTGGGGGCAATGATTGCACTGGGGAATGCCAGTACAGAACTGGAAAAATTATTTGGATTTATTGCCGTTGCCTTTGCGGCAGGAAATGCAGTAGGGGGCTACTTTGTTACAGAACGTATGCTCGAAATGTTCAAGAGTAGCGGTAACAAAGGAGAGGCGAAGTGAGTCAAGACACTTTACAACAAGCATTACAAGACCATAAAGACAGTTTAAGTGCGCTTGAGCAAGTCATTAATGACAGTGCTATTGAAGTTGCTGCTGAACCCAGTATGTGGCAAAGCTTCTTAAGTGGCGGAATCGAAATCAGTTATTTCGTTGCCACAATTTTATTTATTCTTGGCTTAAAACGTATGAGTTCCCCTGTGACCGCACGGGGTGGAATTGTATGGGCAGGAATCGGGATGATCCTCGCCACCGTCGTGACCTTTGGACACGAGGGAATGGGTAACTACTTCTTAATGATTCTGGCTATTATTGCAGGGTCAGGGTTTGCATGGTGGAAAGCGCGCCAAGTTGCCATGACAGACATGCCACAAATGATTGCCCTCTACAATGGATTAGGGGGGGGAGCTGCGGCTGCTATCTCTGGGGTGGAATTATTACGGGGTGCGGAACATAGCATGATCGCGCAAATTTTAGCCGTGATTGGTGCCTTAATCGGGAGTATCGCCTTCTCTGGGTCTGCTGTTGCTTATGCTAAATTAGATGGCTTAATGAAAAAATCCATCCATTTCCCACGTCAAAATACTATCAACTTTATTGTGTTCACCGTTTCCATTGCTTTAGGTGCGATCATCATCTTCCAAGGCAGTGAAGTGAGCTTAACCTTAATTGTCTTATTCTTCATTTTCGCTTTAGCCTTCGGTATTTTAATGGCTATACCGATTGGTGGTGCAGATATGCCTGTGGTTATCTCCCTATTTAATGCTTTAACAGGGTTAGCCGTTGGGTTTGAAGGGTTTGTGTTAGATAATGCAGCCATGATTATTGCAGGAACTGTGGTGGGTTCTGCGGGAACATTGTTAACCCAGTTAATGGCAAAAGCCATGAACCGTCCTATCAGTAATGTATTATTCAGTGGATTTGGTAATCATTCTGATGAAGCAGAAGATGCAGGGGATATTGAAGGCTCAATGAAACCGATTGAATCTTCTGATGTGGCAGTTATGATGGCTTATGCACAACAAGTGATCATTATCCCAGGATATGGAATGGCAGTTGCACAAGCCCAGCATAAAATTTCTGAATTAACTAAAGCCTTAACAGAACGTGGTGTACGGGTTAAATTCGCCATTCACCCTGTCGCAGGACGTATGCCGGGACATATGAACGTATTACTGGCTGAAGCAGGTGTGCCTTACGATATGATTTTTGATTTAGATGAAATCAATGAAGAGTTTGCACAAACAGATGTTGCTTTAGTTATCGGTGCAAATGATGTGGTGAACCCTGTGGCGCGTACTAACCCTGAAAGCCCAATTTATGGTATGCCTATCTTAAATGCTGATGCGGCGAAAAATACCATTGTGATTAAACGGGGTAAAGGAACAGGTTTCTCAGGGGTTGAGAACCACTTATTCTATGCTGATAATACTCGTATGTTATATGGTGATGGTCAAGCCATGGCTGCGGAATTAGTCCAGCAAGTTAAAGAAATGTAAGCGACTTTGTTTAGAGTATAATGACTCTAAATAAGTGATGAGAAAGGCGTATAATACTCTGTGTTATACGCCTTTTTACTTTGCCATGGCATAAAAAAAGAATGATTTATATCGAATAGCGGCTATTTACGTTACACTGCACAGCTCATTTTAAACGATTTAATTCTACCACCATGTCTACTGAAGTCTTTCAACTACCTAATTTTGCTTATGCACTCTCTCCTCCAACTGCTTATGCTGATTTACGCAGTACAGCGGAAGATTTTTGTGTGGATGAAATACTGCCCTTTGAACCTGAAGGCACAGGCGAACATATTTTTCTCCATATAAAAAAAATAGGTGCAAATACCGCTTGGGTAGCAGAGCAATTGGCAAAGTTTTTAGGGGTGAAACCTTATGATGTCAGCTATGCAGGATTAAAGGATCGCCACGCAGTCACCACACAATGGTTTAGTATTTATGCAGCAAAAATTAAGCAGGTAGATTGGGCAGATTTTCGTTGTGAAGGCGTAGAAATTTTACGCCATACTCGCCACACACGTAAATTACGTCGTGGTGCAGTACGTGCAAATCAGTTTAAACTTGTATTAAGAGCCATAACAGGGGATCAAGCAGGTATTGAGTCACGTTTACACCGTATTAACTCAGAAGGGGTGCCCAACTATTTTGGTGAACAGCGTTTTGGACATCAGGGCAATAATATTAATGCAGGCTTAGCCTTATGTGCTCGCCCCCTACGCCGTAAATTATCTCAAAAAAATGCCCTGTATGTGTCTGCATTACGTTCATTATTGTTTAATTACTTCCTCTCTATGCGTGTTGAAGATAAAACTTGGAATCAAGCTTTAATCGGGGATGTGATGCAGTTAGCAGGATCTCACAGTATTTTTAATGTAGAAGAATTGGAACAAAGTTTATTGCAACGTGTTGCAGAGGCAGATGTTCACCCTGCTGCACCGTTATGGGGAGCAGGAAACACCCGTCATAAAAATCCTGTAGGCTATACACAAATTTTGGCTGATTATGAGTTAGTTTGTCAGCGTTTAGAAGAAAGTAATTTATCTATAGAATATCGTGCAATGCGTCTGATGCCGCAGACATTAACATGGGCATGGTTAGAAAATGATTGCTTAACACTATCTTTTCAATTGCCCGTAGGTTGTTATGCAACCACTTTATTACGTGAGCTTGTTCACACGAAAAATAAAAGCATTCAACTAACAACCTAAGACAAATGCAGAATGATGATATAAAAAATGATGGGGCTCATCTAATCAGTATGGGGCTCATAGACTGAAATTAATGCCAGTGCACCATAATCATCACTGTCTTGAAATGCTTTACGTTCCACTATAGCTAATGTAAAGATGAAAAATAAAAATAGACTTAATAAAAAAATAAACATTAGAACTTATCCTGATTTAAAATAAAAAGTTCTCACTAATAAGTATCGCTTAAAATTTGGCTTACTGTATTTCAGATGCGTTGCAAAGGCTTATTAATTTGTAACGCTTTGTAACGCACTCGACTTTAATGGCTTATACGCAAAAAAAATACCATGTCTGAACTTATCCCACGTATTCTTTATACAGTGCAAAAACTGCGTTTACATCGTCAGGATATTGCGAAAATTTATCACTATACGCCAACCCAGCAATCTACGCTTGATATTGATCCTGATACATTAAAAAAAGCAGGGGTTAAAGTCGTGGTATTAGATTTTGATGGGGTGCTTGCTGCACATGGAGAACCTTATCCCAATAAGGATATAGAAGTTTGGTTACAAAAATATGTCAAAACTTTTGGGGTTTCTAATCTTTTTATTCTATCCAATAAACCCTTGCCCATACGTGCCGCTTATTTTGCCCAGCATTTTTCAGGTGTTCAATTTATTCAAGGGGTTAGAAAGAAACCTTACCCTGATGGGTTAGAAAAAGTGATAAAAATAACACAGCAAGCTGCCAAAACACATATTTTAATAGACGATAGATTATTAACAGGTTGTCTCTCAGCAGTTATTGCAGGGGCACAGGCATGTTATATTACAGCCCCTTTTTCCAACTATAAAAAAAGACCGATTAGTGAACGTTTTTTTGCAGGTTTACGATGGTTAGAAAAAAATTATGTTCGTTTATTTTTACATTATAAATAACGTAATTTTTCTGTGCTGGAAGACGGTAAGGGAAGGAGAAACCAGCACAGGGTGGGCTTAATCAGGGGCAATTTCACGTGCTTGATTAAGTAGCAATTGTATTTCAGGGTGGGTATTTCTTCCCAAATACTTCAATATTTCTATTGCAAACTGTTGTTTATCTTCAATAAGTACTCGATTTGCATTTTGCAATGCTTGTTTGATACTGTCTAGCTCTGGAACATGCAATAATGCAAAATCATTCATAATAGAATGTAAACTACATAGCTGTACTTTCTTATAAAGCCAATCAAAGTCTAATAATAGTGATTTTGCTTCACGTTTTCGCTCAGTACATACTAAGTGATAACATAAATTTTCAAAGAAATAGCGATCATTGGGCCCTTGACTCCAGCCATATGTCCCACAACAACGACGATAAGCTCTTAATAAATGCTCATGAAAAGAGTCACCATCAGTGACCTGATCAATATAATACTTTTGAAAACGCTGTAGATTGACAGTAAAGCCATTGATGGTATCACCTTGTAATTGCAATAATCCATGCAAAGCAAAACGCTCTAATAATTGACGGGTTTGTTCAGGCGTATACTGATATAAATAATGCCATAATGTGGTGATGGCATTAAATGGAATCCCCATACAATTTTTAAAAACTGTCAAAGTTAAATATGGGTCAGATTGTTCACCTAAATTAGTTATGTTTGTTTCTAATGCTTGCATAAGAATAGTCGGCTCAAAATGTTGCAATTGATTATTAACTTCGACGTTTTGAATATCATCAAAAATAGCACGCCAATGTGAAGTAGAGGTATTCAGTAATGTGCCTGCGAACAAATGAATGGCGGCAGGGGAAAATTCACATAAATGAACAACTTCTCGTGCTTCATCAGCAACGGCTTCCAGTGGTTGCTGTAGACAATGACTAAAATAATGCATACTTTGGCTTTCATCATACTTTGCAAGGCGATAACCTTTTACATTAGGGATGAAATCACGCACTTGTTTTAATAACAAACCATTTGTTGTGGTGATTACGACTTGCCAGCTTTTACTTAGTTGAGTAAAAGGCATAATATTTTGCACTGTCCATGCGTCATCTAATAATAATAAACAATGACTTTCTTCTGCTAAGGATTGTAAATAATTGATCGCTTCTTCAACAGTGAAAAAACTATCATGGGATTCGCCGAGAATTTTAATAATATTAACAAGTTCACCTAAAATATCAGGATTTTGTCCTAATTCTACCCAAATAATACCATCTTTAAAGGTGCGTCTAATACTGGCATCATAAGCAAGTTGTGATACAAGTACAGATTTTCCTCTTCCACTGGGGGCATTGAGTAATAAAGGTGTTTTTTGCCGATAAAATTTATCTTGCTGTGACATTTGTGTCACCAGCGTTGCCTTAAATTCATTAAATGAATTATTGGTTAATAAATGTGGAGGCAAGGGGGGCACATTACAAATAAAGTCAGCAGAATGTGTATCGCCTTGTTTTTCAGTTTTTAACTCATCTAAACGCCCTTTTAATTCCATCGTTTCTTCACGTAGCGTTTTAATCTTTTCAAGCAAAAGACGTTTTGCCGCAACATGAGGGGTGTGCTTTTCTTCTTGGTGTAGTTCAGCTAGGTTTTCACGAAGCAGTCCGTAGTCTTGCTCCAGCAGGGTAATTTCTTGCTCTAGCGTATATTCACTGGACATATCGTAATCCTTTCTAAACATACTCGTTGTACCCCCTACCTAGCTAATTTTATGCCAAAATAAAAAAGAAACTTTAAACTATTGATTTAATTGTAAAAACAATCGGTATTTATAAATTAAACACCGATTGTTTTTATATTTGTTTACTGTGTCAACAGTTGCCTTAATCGATGTGTCATTACACTGTCGTTTCCGTCACAATACCACTATGGCGTAACAGTGCGTCAATGTGCGGGGCGCGCCCTCGGAAGGCAGTAAATAAAGCCATCGGATCAGCAGAACCGCCTTTTTCTAAGATATGTGTTAAAAACTCTTGTCCTGTTTGTGGGTCAAAAATACCGTGCTCTTCAAATTTACTAAAGGCATCAGCAGAGAGGACTTCAGCCCATTTGTAACTATAATATCCAGCAGAATATCCACCTGCGAAAATATGACCAAAGCTATTTGCAAAGCGGTTATTTTTGGGTGGATGAATAACGGCCACTTGTTGACGTACTTTGTTTAATACGGCTTCAATATCTATATCTTTTTGATAATGTGCATGAATTTCAAAATCAAATAAGGCAAATTCTAATTGGCGCACCGTTGCCATACCTGCCTGAAAATTTTTGGCTGCAATCATGCGCTGGTATAGTTCATCAGGGAGTTTTTCACCTGTTTCATAGTGGTGTGCAAATAGGTCAAGGGCTTCTTTTTCCCATGTCCAGTTTTCTAAAAACTGGCTAGGTAACTCTACTGCATCCCATGCTACACCGCTGATTCCAGCTACTAAAGCATGATCTACTTGGGTGAGCATATGATGTAAACCGTGTCCAAATTCATGGAATAAGGTTTCTACATCACTATGGGTTAATAGTGCAGGCTGTTCTCCTACAGGAGGCATAAAGTTGCAGTTTACAAAGGCAACAGGTGTGCGTACACCAGTGTCATCTACCTTGCGCCCAATACAATCACCCATCCATGCACCACCCCGCTTTCCTTTGCGGGTATAGAGATCTAAATAAAATTGACCACGTAATGTGTTATTTATGTCATAGATGTCGAAAAATTGTACATCGTCATGCCATTTTTCCACATTTCCTTCATGTGGTTTAATAACCATGTTAAATAAACGCTGTACGATAGTAAATAATCCCTGCAATACATTTGGTAGGGCAAAATAAGGGCGGACATCTTCTTGTGAAATGTCATAGCAATGCTGGCGCAGTTTTTCACTGTAATACATGATATCCCATGCTTGAAGCTGGGAAACACCATAGTGTTCTTTGGCAAAAGTTTGTAATTCTACAAATTCTTTTTCGGCAACAGGTTTTGATTTTTCAGCAAGTTCATTTAAAAAATCAAATACATGTTGAGGAGACTCTGCCATTTTAGTTGAAAGCGAGTACTCGGCATGGTTGGCTAAACCAAGTAGTTCAGCACGTTCATGGCGTAAGGTAACAAGCTCACGCATCAAGGTGCTGTTGTCCCATTTTCCATCAAAATCACCTTGATCAGAGGCACGGGTGGTATAGGCGGTATAAAATTCTTGGCGTAGCTTTGCATTCTCTGCATAGCTAACAATGGGAATATAACAAGATAAATCAAGGGTAAATAACCAGCCTTTTTTATCTTGTTGTGCTGCATTTTGTTGTCCCACTGCGCGCACTGATTCAGGCAAACCTGCTAATAAATCAATCTCTTCTTCACTAATATATTTATTCCATGCATGGGAGGCATCTAATACATGTTCTGAAAATTTTGCTGATTTTTCAGATAAGGCTAATTTAATTTCTGTAAAACGGGCTTGTTTTTCTTTTGCTAAATCAATCCCCATTAAATGAAAATCACGTAATTCATTATTAACAATACGCTGTTGCACAGGGTCAAGTTGTGCATATTCTTCACTGTCTCTTAGCTTCCTAAAGGCTTGATAAAGCTCTTTATTTTGTCCTATTTCTGTTTCATAAGCAGAAAGCAAAGGTAAGCTTTCATTATAGGCATCACGTAACTCATCAGTATCTGCTACAGAGTGTAAATGACTAATAGCTGACCATATTCTTTCTAGCCGATCATGCATATCAGTATAGGGGATAACAAGGTTATCCCATGTATAGGTTTCATTTTCTAAGAAAGCAGCCAGTTGTACACGGTTTTCTTTTAGCACATGGGTGATTGCCTCTACGACATGACTGGGTTCAATCTGTGTAAAAGGAGGTAGCTTATGATTAATTAATAAGGGATTTGTCATATTTTCTCAAAATCCTTTAAGCACTCATAGCCCTGCTCTTTTCTTTATTTTTATAAAAAAAAGAGTAGGGCTTAATGCTATGATGATGTTAATAACATCGTATTAAAAGGGAAGCATCGCTAAGCAGGACAGCTTAGTGTGATGAATCTGTCTCGTCATCTTGCATATAGTGGTGACTCATGTGCGCATTTTCACCCTCTAAAATAGCAAGACGCTGGGTTAAACGCCGTACTTTGCGTTCTAACTGTGAATGGTGAAGATCTATGCTGAGCACTTTTAGTAGTACCATGCTGATCCCAAGAATAAAAAGTAAGGTGGGGGGATAGCTAATTCCTAATTGTAAGGCAATAATATCAATTAGATAAGGAAACATCCCTAAAAGCATAATGGCAACCGCCACCAGTAACCACCATAATGCATGACGAGAATGCAAGTGATCACGGCGAATAAGCCATAGAATAATGCTAGCTAAAATAAGCCCTAAGACGGCTGATGTGAGTTGATATGACATTTAACTTTTTTATTGCGTAAGCGAGTATGAGCGATACATAATACAGCAGTATGTAACATATACCCCGTGACAGCCCACCATGAATTAAAAATACGGGAATGACCATTTGCGCGAGGGCGCATTTTAATGGAGGTTTCCGTGATGTATAAACCTTCTTTACGTAGCAACATTAACACACCCATGTCTTGGTATTCGAGCAAGGTAGCGTGTTGTGAAGCCAGCAAACGAATGGCGGCATGATTGTAGGCGCGTAAACCTGAGGTTAAATCCTGTAAGGTTAAACCTGAAAGTTTGCGAAAAAATTGCCATGCAAAACGACGCGCAAAACTACCTCGTTCTGTAAATGCACCAATGACGACATCACATTGATCAGCTTTGAGGGGGGCAAGAATATGGGCTATAGATTCTGCTTCATGTTGCCCATCGGCATCCATGGTAATAGCGGTATTATAGCCATGTTTTAATGCATAACGTAAGCCTGTTTGAATCGCACCCCATGCACCCAGTGAGTAGCTCAATGGTAATACAATTGCCCCTGCATCACGTGCAATCTGTGCCGTATTATCAGTACTGGCATCATCCACAACAAGTACAGTGCCTGTAAAATGTTGTTTAATTTGTGCAATCACATCACCAACTGTTGCAGATTCATTTTTTGCAGGAATGATAATAATAACAGGTTGGTAATAGTTGTGTTTATTCATAAGCTAATCATATGATATTTAAGTTAATAGTATAACATAGGCTATGTGTACGACTAAATTTAATTTAAAGCTAAAGTGTATGGAAATAGGATCTAATTCTGTTGCAGTATGGTTTTAAGCTTTGCTTTGTGGTGCTTGCCAATGTGTGATAATGGTCTCACGTAATTCATTTAATTTACCATGAAAAAAATGATCGGCTTCTTGAAACCATTCAAATTTTGGACGATTCTCTTGTGCTTCAGCCCATTCAATCACTGCATCAGGGGAGACAACATCATCCTGTCCTCCCTGAACGATTAATGTAGGAATTTCACTTACACTTAAGGCATTAAAATCAAACCGCTCTACTGCTGGAGCCACTAATAATAAGCGGCTCGCATGTAAATCACGGTGACTGCGTAGGGCAACATAACTACCAAATGAAAAACCCCCTAACCACAGCTCAGAGGGTTGATACATTTGATTCACCCAATCCACTACAGCACGTAAATCACCACACTCGCCTTCACCATTATCAAACTCTCCTGCACTTTTTCCCACACCACGAAAGTTAAAACGCACGGTTGCCACGCCTAAAGCGTTAAAGCTACGTGAAATCATATACACCACTTTATTAGTCATCGCGCCCCCGTGTAAAGGATGTGGATGACAAATAACTGCCCACGGGCTTGTGCCATCAGGGGGTGATGTGCTGGGACAAGTGACCGCAATTTCTAAATCGCCACAGGGGGCTTGAATAATACGCTCTTCAGGAAAACAGGACATACTCATTATTCTTCCACCTGTAAACGTTTCACAATATGTCCTTTTACGATATGTTCCGCAATGATTTCATCAATATCAGATTCATCAATAAAGGTATACCAAATGGCTTGTGGATAAACCACCATCACAGGCCCTTTATCACAGCGATTTAAACAACCTGCGGTATTAATACGTACACCTTGACGCACTAACCCTAGCTCTTTTACCTGTTTTTTCATGTAATCACGCAAATCTTGTGTGCCAAATGTGGCACAACAGGCTTGCCCTTGTTCACGCTGGTTAGTACAGAAAAAAACATGGTATTTATAATAACTGTCATTATTCATAATAAAGTGACTCATTGAGGTATCACATGCTTATTGTATTACGGATAACCTATCGTATAGGCTGTGGCAATCATGGCAGTATCTTGCCTTTATTACAGTATAATGTGAATAGATAAAAAATGAAGGAGATATAGATCAGTATACTTCAATTGAGCATTTTGGTTTTTTCTCTGCGGAGATCGCCTGTCCAGATAAACTCACATATTGCTTGGTGAATATCGCAAAATCTAAACTTCCAACTGTATAAACAGCCATTCCATCATGTGACTCGGGATTTAAAGCGGTTAATACTTCTTTTCCACAGTGTAAAATAATTTCTGCTAATAGGACTGTATTACTTTGCGCTAGTTGTTCTAAACTTGGGCACCCCTGTTCATGCCAAGTTTTAACACATTCCGCTTGTGTCTCTGCTAAGCTTGCATAGTCTTCGCTAAACTGTGTAAAAAAAGGAGAAAATAACTGATTAAAATCAGCATGTGGAATCATATAACGATAAGTTTCTGTTTTATAGTCCTCCCAAGACTCTGCATTATTAAAGCCTTCATTAGGGGCACGTAATGCATAGGGAGGCAGTTCAACATCAGTTTGAATAAAGCAACGCATAGATATTTTAAATAAGTTGGCTAAAGGTAAAAGAATAAAATAGCCCTAGCAGGTTTTATTCCTGTTTACAGGGCTATTAGTTAGAATAGGTTAACCCGCTTATTAAGCTAAGCGACGGTATTTAATACGGTGTGGGGTATCTGCATCTGTACCTAAACGACGATGACGATCTTTCTCATAATCAGCATAGTTTCCTTCAAACCAAACTACTTGACTGTCGCCTTCAAAAGCAAGCATATGGGTGGCAATACGATCTAAGAACCAGCGATCATGCGAGATGACGACCGCACAGCCTGGGAAGTTTAATAACGCCTCTTCCAAAGCACGTAAGGTTTCTACATCTAAATCATTGGTAGGTTCATCGAGTAGCAGTAAATTTGCCCCACTTTTTAATAAGCGAGCTAAATGCACACGGTTACGTTCCCCACCTGATAAGTCACGGACTAATTTTTGTTGGTCAGTGCCTTTAAAATTAAAACGCCCTACATAGGCGCGAGAGGAGGTTTCATATTTACCGACAACAATATTATCATGTCCATCAGAAATAGATTCCCAGACTGTTTTGTCCCCTTCTAAATCATCACGACTTTGGTCTACGTAAGCCAATTCAACAGTTGAACCAATACGTAATTCACCTTCATCAACAGGTTCAGCGCCTGCTAACATACGGAATAAGGTAGATTTACCTGCCCCGTTTGCTCCAATAATCCCGACAATCCCACCACGTGGTAAATTGAAGTTTAAATCTTCAACTAAACAGCGATCACCAAAGCTCTTAGCAATATGCTGAGCTTCAATGACTAAATCCCCTAAACGTGGACCAGGGGGAATGTAGATTTCGCGGGTTTCATTACGTTTTTGTGTATCTTCTGCTGCTAATTCATCAAAACGTGCTAAACGTGCCTTGCTTTTTGCATGGCGACCTTTCGGGTTGCTACGTACCCATTCTAACTCTTCTTTTAAGCTACGGCGGCGATTACTTTCTTGACGCTCTTCTAACTCTAAGCGTTTTTCTTTCTGCTCTAACCAAGAAGAGTAATTTCCTTCATATGGGATACCATGCCCACGATCCAGCTCTAAAATCCAGCCTGCTACATTATCTAAGAAGTAACGATCATGGGTCACTGCCACAACAGTGCCTGAATATTCATGTAAGAAGCGTTCTAACCATGCGACAGATTCAGCATCTAAATGGTTAGTCGGCTCATCTAATAGCAGCATATCAGGGGCAGAGAGCAATAAACGACATAAGGCAACACGGCGTTTTTCCCCTCCTGATAAAGTTGTGACATCTGCATCCCATGCAGGTAAACGTAAGGCATCCGCAGCAATTTCTAATTGGCGATCTAATTCCCATGCATTGGCTGAATCAATCGCATCTTGTAATTTACCTTGCTCTTCCAGTAAATTATTCATTTCATCATCAGACATGGGTTCGGCAAACTTCATGCTGATTTCATTAAAGCGATCAACTAGTGCTTTGGTTTCTGCTACCGCCTCTTCAACATTACCACGTACATCTTTTTCTGGGTTTAACTGAGGCTCTTGGGATAAGTAGCCAATTTTAATGCCTGCTTGAGGACGAGCCTCCCCATTAAATTCAGTATCTACACCCGCCATAATGCGTAAAAGGGTGGATTTACCTGAGCCATTTAAACCTAATACCCCAATTTTTGCACCGGGGAAAAAAGATAAGGAGATATCTTTTAAAATTTCACGTTTGGGTGGGACGACTTTGCCCACGCGGTTCATTGTATAAATGTATTGAGCCATGTGTTGCCTGTAAACAGTGTCACGTTTATGAATAAAAGAGAGTAAGAATCAATAAAAATGACGTACTTTACACTGAATATCATGATAAAGCATTCATTTTTATAAAAATAATAATGTAGTGTTAATCGGGTAACTGACTTTCTAAAGCAAACAGTTCTGCAATCGTTTCACGTTGACGTACAATGTGATACTGATCACCATCTACCATCACCTCAGCCGCCCGTGGACGGGTATTATAATTTGAGCTCATGGTAAAACCATAAGCTCCCGCAGAGCGTACTGCCAGTAAATCCCCTGTATTAATGGCAAGATCACGATCTTTACCAAGAAAATCCCCTGTTTCACAAATAGGGCCGACAATATCATAGCGACAGGTTTTGCCCCCTTCTTGTTGTATCACAGGAATAATATCTTGCCATGCACTGTATAATGCTGGGCGAATTAAATCATTCATCGCAGCATCAACTACAGCAAAGCTTTTATCTTCCGTAGGTTTTAAATATTCCACTTTTGTGACTAAAATACCTGCATTGGCAGCAATAGCGCGCCCCGGTTCTAAAATAATTTTATAGTCATAATCAGCTAAAATACTCATTACAGCTTGTGCATATTCAGCAGGCTCTGCGGGGGTTTCATCCCCATAACGTACCCCTAAGCCGCCCCCAATATCTAAATGTTCAATGCTAATGCCAAAAGTTTTTAGCTTATTTGCCAACACAATTACCCGTTCTAAAGCATCGGCAAATGGTTTTAATTCTGTTAATTGCGAACCAATATGGCAATCTATTCCAACAATACGAATATGGGATAATGTAGCAGCATCTTGATATACTTGAATAGCCTGATCAATGGTGATACCAAACTTATTTTCTTTTAAACCTGTAGAAATATAAGGGTGGGTTTTTGCATCCACATCAGGGTTTACGCGTAATGAAATAGCAGCTACTTTATCAATTTCTGCTGCCACTGTATTTAAACGGTGTAATTCTGCTTCTGATTCAATATTAAAACAATGAATCCCCACCTCTAGCGCACGACGCATTTCTGCTGCTGTTTTACCAACACCTGAAAAAACAACTTTTGCAGGATCACCCCCTGCGGCTAATACCCGTTCTAACTCTCCCCCTGAAACAATATCAAACCCAGACCCTAAACGTGCCAATACATTTAAAACAGCTAAATTACTATTTGCCTTCACTGCATAACAAACAAGGTGATCACGTTGCGCTAGTGCATCATTAAATGCATACCAATGACGTTCTAAGGTTTTGCGTGAATAAACAAAACATGGCGTTGAAACTGCATCAGCTAATTGACTTACATTAACATTTTCAGTGTATAACTGACCATTTTGATAATTAAAATAATCCATGTTTATTTCTCTTGTTGGTATGTCGTGTCTGACTTGGGATGTACAAGATCACCTTTTTGACCGCAAGCTGTCAGCCCAAAAGCAAGCAAAAGGAAAAAAATCCAATATTTGTCCATATATAAATTCAATAATTTTTCAGTGAAGTGCAAAGGTTAGGCTATATTTTATAATAGGTTAAGCTGTTTATAATAAAAATATGCTATTTTTTTTGAAAAATAGCATATTATAGTAGCTCATACCTCATGTTATTAAATCATCTATATTATAAAAAAATATATAAAATACAAAGTTATACTATATGATATTTGAATGTTAATATAGTGTTGTAGTAGGGTAATTATTTATGTTAAAAAAGCTAAAATTTAAAACCGTCATGTTATTAGGTAATGGTTTAACCATTTTATTAATTTCATGTATTGCTGCAGTGATGTTTTTTAGTATTAATTCGCTCACAAAAACATCTGAATCTGTTACCTATACACGTGTTGCGATTGATTATGGTGATAATTTAATTAAATCATTAGTTGATATGGAAACAGGGATGCGAGGTTATTTAATTACTGGAAAAGAAGTATTTCTTGAACCTTATCACTTAGGTAAAGAAGAGATTTCAAATTTATTAGAAGAAGCTAAACAACATATTGCTAAAGGCCCTTCTATAAAAGCTAGACAAGAACAAACTGTTATCATAGATAATATAGGGCTACTAATTAATAAGTGGGATACAAAGGTTGCCCAAGTTGCAATAGAAAAACGAAAAGCCATTCAACAAGGAAGTGATACAAGAAAATATTTACAGAGCTTTTTGTTGGGTGATGATTACGAAAAAATTAGAATGCACTTACACCAAAAATTAAATGAATTCCATGTTATTCTTAATAAAGTCAATGATATTGATGCCCTAAGTGTTAGCTATCGTATTCAAGCAGCCTTATATCAACAAGAAATGGTTCATCGTACCTATTTAATGACAAGTAAGATGAAATTTTTCCAACAGTTTTCTGATTTGTCTTCAAAAATAAAAGGCTTATTTACAGAGCTTAAAAATTTACTAGAAGGAGAAGCATATCAACAGCAACATGTTGTAACAATTGAAAAGCTAGTAAATGAGCAGTGGTGGCCTTATATTTTAACACCTGTTATGGCATTACAAAAAACTGAAAATGTCAATACGCTACATTTAGAAGAGCTCTCTCTTTTTGTACAAAAAATAAATGGGAAAAAAATCTTTGATGAAATGCGTATTTTATTTAAGCAATATGATGATTATGAAAACCACTTACTCGCTCAACGAGCAGAAGAGGCACAATATACTGTCAAGCAAGCTTTTTTATTAACTACAGTGGGAGTGCTTGCGAGTTTTATATTAATTGGTATGGCAGCTTATTTTTTAAATCGCCTCATGATGCAGCAATTAGGGGGAGAACCTGCTGTTGTAAGTCAATTAGCACAACAAGTTGCTGATGGGCAATTAGTGACACATCAACATGAAACTGATAGCACGGGTATTTTAAAATCAATGTATGAAATGGTGGAAAAACTCCGCTATACCATTGGCAATGTGACAATTTCTGCTGGAGAAATTACAAAGTTTGCAGAGCATTTACGAATCAGTCGTGATGATATTTCAAAAGGTGCTACTCAACAGGTAGAAATGGGAAATAAAAGCTATGAACTGATTCAGAGTATGAAAAAATCAATTGATCATATTTCTGATAGCACACAGACCTTAACTGAAAATGTAAAGGAAACATCAGGCTCTATTAAAAATATGGTGACATCTGTGCAATCTGTGGCAACTAATGCCAGCGTACTTTCTATGGAAGTGTCTGGGGTTGCCAGTTTAACCAAGCAATTGGTCAGTAATATTAAGCAAATTACTTCTAGTACGCGTAAAATTCGCCAAGCAACAGAATCAGCAGTGAGTGAAGCGCATGAGAGTGGCGGTGCGGTAAAACGTACTGTTGTGGGTATGCAAGATATCTCCCATACCATGCATGATATTGTGGTACGTATTGAAACCTTAAAAGAAAGCAGTGAAAAAATTAGCAGTATTGTTGATATGATTGATAATATTGCTATGCAAACAAACTTACTTTCACTGAATGCTGCAATTGAAGCAGCTCGAGCAGGAGAGCATGGTAAAGGCTTTGCTGTGGTAGCTGATGAGGTGAGAAAATTGGCAAGACGCTCCTCTGATGCCGTACAAGAAATTGTTGATTTAATTGATGATACACAAAAAAATATTGATAATGTTATCAGTGCAGCACATGTTGGGACAACCAAAGTTGATGATGGCATGGTATTAGCGCAACAAGCAGGGGATACTTTAGATAAAATTGTGACAACTGTGAGTGTTATCAGTCAAATGATGAATGATATTAATCATGCAACTGAGCAACAAAATCACTCCTCAGTACAATTGGTAGAAAAAGTAGATACCATGCACCAAATGACGGATCAGGTGGGAGAATCAACCAAAGAACAAGTAAAACAAGGGGAGCAAATTATTGGAGCCACAACAATTATGAATGAAATGACCAAGCAGGTTTTTCATACCATTGTTGAACAACACCAACACAGTGAAACAGTTTCAACCTCAGTAGAGAATATGATAAAGGTTTCATTAAGCCACCAAGATATTGTGAATGTATTAGTACATTTAACCGAAGATTTACATCAACAAGCAGATGTCTTATCTCAAGTGACCCAAACTTTTAGTTTTGAAGAAAAAAATAGTTAAGATTTCTTTTTTTAGCCAGTAAAGCTTATTTCCTCACTGGCTAAAAAATAGATACCCTACTCAGGAAGTGATGACATCCATGAAACTCATGCAACGCTTGTTGCTGAATCCAGTTCAGTCACGATTTATGACAGCGGGATGGTTAAAAAAATAAAACTTTATTTTATTAAATTCATACCATAAAATCCATTATGATTATGGCGGCTATAAATTAATAATTGCGGAATGAATGAGATCACGAGGACGTTGCATGCAACATCACTACAATCTACAAGGTAGATATACAGTGAAATGATGGATCACAGAGTCTATTTGATTCTATTGTGTAACTTGAGTTAATTAAATAAAAACATAATGGCAGTATAACGCCCTATTTTTCCAATACTGACCAGCAGTAAAAATAGGAAAAAATTAACTTTAAGAAAACCTGCAATCAATGTTAATGGATCACCTATAATAGGCAGCCATGCAAATAAGAGTGTTAATCTACCATAACGATTAAATAGGCTTGTCGCTTTATCTCGCTCTTTTTCTTTTATTGGAAACCATGATTTATATTGAAAATCTAATAGGCGTTTCCCCAAATACCAATTAATTACCGCACCTAGAATATTACCTGTTGAGACAGCAATTAATAAAAAAGTATGGTTCATGCTTTCTGTATGCATTAATGTTACAAGCAGAACCTCAGAAGAAAAAGGTAATACAGTCGCGGCCAATAATGCACTGAGAAACAAACTAAAATATTGATACATAAAAATTTATAGAACTGTAGTGAAATAACAGAAGGAGATAGGTTTATATTAAAAAGAATAAAGGCAGAATAAGAAAAATATGTGTCTACTATGACACCTTTTGTACACTTACTGTGATGAACAATAAATGCTATTTTGGATACGAGCACAGTCATTTAAAATTTAGAGTAGAATATATGCGCTTTATAAGAAAATACTGATATATTGAATCTATTATTTTAAAGATGGTAGAAACTTATAGAAAGAGTCATAAAAACAGGAATAGATATACCTCGCCTCTTAAATGGCTTATTATTACACTGTAACATTAACACCCCCTGTACTCTTTAAGTAAAATATGCAATATAAAGTAGACATAAATAAAATGTTATAATACTAACTATGTGACGCTTACTGCATAATATATCGTTACATTATGCTTCTCTTATCACGCTGTATTTTTAATTAAAGTACGACAATAAATAGTATGAAATACTTCTGGGACTTTCTCCAGCTATGCAAGGTTTAAATTCAAAATTTGCGATTGTTATTGGTTTTGCACTGGTTATTTGTTTATTAGTGGCATTAACTATTACTGGGCTTTCTCGTGTTCAAGCTGTGAATGATCGTTTACAAAATATTGTAAATGAAAAGAATTTAAAAACAGAGCTTACTTATACTATGTATAATACCGTCTTGCGGCGTATCACCACCCTACATGAAATGTTTGCCCAAAAAAATACTTTAGAACGTGAAGAAATGTATGCACAATTTTTACAATTGGGAGAAGATTTTTTACGTGCACGCTCTACCTTACATGCAATGCCATTATCTCAAGAAGAGCAAAGCTATTTAGATGCTTCCTATAACAGTGCGCAACGTTCAGGAAAAATACAAGAAGGGATTGCTCAGCTGATTCGTGAGGGAAAACGTGATAAAGCAATGAGCCAAATTACCTACCAACTGGTTCCCACCTATGAAAACTCCCTCACCGCACTTAACCATATCCTAAAAATACAAAAACAATCAACCTATTCTGTACGAGAAGAGGCAGTAGCTGTTTATGAAAATGCCTACTTCTTAATGAGTATGTTTGGGTTAGCTGCGATGGTATTAGCTTCCTTAGTCGCTTTTTCAGTGTTGCGTCATGTGATGCAAGTAGAATTTCATTTGCGTGTTGCCAAGGATGATGCTGAAAAACGGGCAGATACAAAAACAATGTCATTAGAAGAAATGACGCGCCAAGTGGAGCTACGTACTGCACAACTTTCTAAGGCGAATAATGATTTAGGTAAAACCGTTGCTGAATTACAAAAAGCAAAAGTTGTTGCTGAGGCGGCAAGCCGCTCAAAAGGGAATTTTCTGGCAAATATGAGTCATGAAATTCGCACGCCTATGAATGCAGTGATTGGCATGACCAGTTTATTATTAGAAACTAATTTAAAACCTGAACAATATGATTTTGTAGAAACAATTCGCACCAGTGGTGATACTTTATTAACATTGATTAATGATATTTTAGATTTTTCAAAAATTGAAGCAGGTAAATTAGAATTAGAAAATCACCCCTTTAATGTTTTAGATTGTATTGAATCCTCATTGGATTTAATTGCCCCTAAAGCTGCATCAAAGCGACTTGAATTACTCTATGTTTTTGAACAAGGTAATACCCCTATTACTATTAATGGAGATGTAACACGTCTTCGCCAAGTATTAGCTAATTTATTAAGTAATGCAGTGAAGTTTACTGAACGTGGAGAAATTGCTGTCACAATCCGTAGTGAACTATTAGAGCAAGATGAAGTACGTGTTCACTTTTCTGTTAAAGATACAGGGATAGGTATTCCAGCAGAACGTTTAGATTACTTATTTGATGTCTTTAGTCAGGTAGATGCCTCAACGACTCGTCGTTATGGGGGAACAGGTTTAGGTCTAGCCATTAGTCAACGTTTATGTGAATTAATGGATGGAAAATTAACTGTTGAAAGTACATTAAATCAAGGCTCTACTTTTAGCTTCTCTATTTTAGCCAGTACAACTAATGCGATAGTGCCACACTATTTACAAAAACATCACCCTTCTTTAAATAACAAACGTGTATTAATTGTTGATGATAATGATTCAAGCCGAAATTTATTAGTCAAACAACTACATTATTGGGGAATGCGCCCGACAGCTGTAGACAATGGGCAAGAGATACTGACTTTATTACAACCTAAAAATGCCTTATTTGATATTGTAATTGTTGATATGGAAATGCCAAAAATGAATGGTTTAGATATTATGAAAATAATACGACAAACCTATACATTAGAAGAGCTCCCTTCTGTATTACTAGTGGTGTTAGGTTCAATGTCATGGCAGGAAGCCAATAATCAACAAGTATTTAACCAACATTTATATAAACCTTTAAAAATATCTCAATTGCACCGCTGTTTAACTGAAATTTTAGCCTATAAACCTGCTGTTACCCCAGAGGTTATAGATAAAAAAATTATTGAACAAGATGAAATAGTCGCTGTCACTAATGTGGAAAATGAAACGATAACGGCAAGTTCTCAGACTCAGACTGAAACGCATCAATTACGTATTCTTTTAACCGAAGATAATCTAACAAATCAAAAAGTTGCTTTATTAATTCTAAAACGTTTGGGCTATCAAGCTGATATTAGTAATAATGGACAAGAAGCCATTGATGCCTTAGAGAAAAAAACCTATGATGTGATTTTAATGGATGTACAAATGCCTGTTTTAGATGGTTTGGAGGCAACGCGTTTAATCCGCCAACGTTGGACAGAGGGGAAACCCTATATTATTGCCATGACAGCTCATGCTATCAGTGGTTATCGTGAGCAATGTCTTGCAGCAGGTATGGATGATTATATTACCAAACCCATTAAGCGGAATGAATTAAGTACAGCATTGCAGCGCATACAACTTAGCTTAGATAATTAACTGAACCCAATTCAGTCATCATTGATGACAGCGGGAGGGTTGAAAAAATATTATTTTATTAAATTCAATCATATTCATCTCATAAGTTCTATTATGGTAGCTATAAATGAATGATTAAAGCTCCCCCTTCCTACTATAGATCTTCAAGATATCCTGCTGTTATTGTATAACATGATGATTAGTATGAAAATATTACATATTATGGTAATACAGCAAGAAAAGTGTTAACAGCAGATAATAGTTAAAATATTAGCTGATAAATAGGGCTTAAATTACTTTAAAATATAAAAAAGAACGCGAGTTAATACATTGAATATAAAGAGATTTCTACGTATAAATATATTGTTGCTCTGTTCTTCACACTTTTTAATACATTATATCAATTAAGACATACATTTTCCTAGTATATAAGTACTGTCACATTCTGTTCATATAAGCCGTGTAAGCTTGCACCCACAGTAGTATGATGCCTATCAATACTGCTTAGGGTTTTTAGTTTTTCTTACAAACTAAAAATGTCACATACATGTCATAAAATTATATTAAGCTGAGCAGATGGATACTATCTCTAATCAATCTTCTATCTTACCTGCCGTAGATGATCCCCGTGTTGTACGTCGCCGTAATTGGCGCATGTTGAAGGATAAACTCGTTCGACATAGCATGACGTTTGGCGGGATTAGCATCATTTTAGCCATCGTCTTAATTTTCTTCTATTTAGTTTATATTGTTTATCCTATTTTAATGCCTGCAGATATGCATCAAGCACAAGAGTTTGTGATGCCAGCAGGAAAAGAGAAAGGGAAAACGCTCTATATTGCAACAGAGGAAAAAGCAGAAGTAGGTGTTCGTTTTACCGATAAAGGTCATATTATTTTCTTTAGTCTGCATACGGGTGCAGTACTAAAGGAACAAACTATTGCTGTGCCTGACAATGCAAGCATTACCAGCATTGCCATGAGTGATACGGCTAAAAGAGTCGTGGCATTTGGGCTAAGTAATGGTAAAGCCATTGTTATACAACATAACTATGCAATTACCTACCCTAATGATAAAGCCTTGATTACACCAGAAATTGCTTACCCATTAGGTGAAGAAGCTGTCGTAGTGGATGAGCAATCACGTAGCTTAACACACCTCGCCATTCAAATTGGTGAAGAGGCCAATACGCTGGCAGCGGTCACAGCAGATAATCAATTTGTTTTATCAGGACTGACAAAAGAAACCTCTTTTATTGATGAATCGGTTTCATTGGAAAAAACCAGCAGCAGCCTAGATTTACACGCTGCGGTTATTACACATATATTAGTTGATAAAGAGCAACGTATTAGTTACTTAGCTGATACCGAAGGGCGTATCCACAGTATTGATATCTCTGATCCTGCGACCCCCGTGGTGATTAGTAAAACTTCTGTTGTGAACCCCACACAAAAAATTACGGCATTAAGTTTTTTAACAGGGGATATCTCACTCATTATTGGACGAGATGATGGGATGGTGATGCAGTGGTTTCCTGTACGCAGTGAAACAGGTGATAAAGTATTAACCAAAATTCGTGAATTTGACCAGCAAAAAGGGCAAGCCATTACAGGTATTATTGCAGAAGAACGCCGTAAAGGTTTTGCTGTATTTGATGCTTCAGGGCGTGTGGGGATTTATCACTCTACAGCCCACAACAACTTAATTCTAAAAACTATCACTAGTAAAAATATTGCAGTGGCTGCCTTTTCCCCACGTGCCGATGTATTAGTGACTGAAAATACACAAGGGCACTACACAACTTGGGATATAGAAAATGAACACCCTGAAGTGTCTTGGTCTGCCTTGTGGAACAAAGTTTGGTATGAAAGTTATGATGAACCTGCTTATATTTGGCAGTCCTCTTCTGCTAGTAATGATTTTGAACCTAAATTTAGTTTAACACCTTTAGCCTTTGGTACTTTAAAAGCCGCTTTTTATGCCATGATTGTTGCAGTGCCTTTAGCTATCTTTGGTGCTATTTATGCTGCTTACTTTATGGCACCACAAATGCGCCGTGTGGTAAAACCAACGATTGAGATTATGGAAGCTTTACCAACGGTTATTTTAGGTTTTCTAGCAGGCTTATGGCTAGCTCCTGTAGTTGAAGCACATTTAGCAGGGGTCTTTCTAATGTTCTTGCTGATTCCTATCAGTGTATTTATCTCTGCTTACTTATGGCGTTTTGCTCCAAAAGCATTGGTATACCGCTTAGGGGCAGGCTGGGAAGGGGCTTTATTAATTCCTGTTATTTTATTTGTTGGGTGGTTCTCTTTTGCTATCAGCCCTGTGATCGAAAATCTCTTCTTTGGCGGCAGCATGACGCAATGGTTAGAATCAGCAGGTATTGGCTTTGATCAACGTAATGCATTAGTTGTTGGTATGACAATGGGATTAGCAGTTATTCCCAGTATTTTCTCTATTGCTGAAGATGCTATTTTTAGCGTCCCGAAACATTTAACAACTGGCTCATTGGCACTTGGGGCAACCCCTTGGCAAACCATGATTCGTGTTGTGCTCTTAACAGCCAGCCCTGGCATTTTCTCTGCCATTATGATTGGTTTAGGGCGTGCAGTAGGAGAGACTATGATTGTACTGATGGCGACAGGAAATACCCCTGTGATGGACTTCAGTATTTTCCAAGGGTTACGTACCTTATCAGCAAATATTGCAGTAGAAATGCCAGAGTCAGAAGTCGGTAGTACACATTACCGTATTCTATTTTTAGCCGCTCTAACTCTATTCATGTTTACCTTCTTTTTTAACACTGTTGCGGAAGTTATTCGTCAACGCTTAAGACGTAAGTACAGCTCCTTATGAAAAATTGGTGGAAAAGTGGCGACCCGTTGATTTGGTTGACGGGTGCAGCTGTGACAATCAGTATTGTGGTTGTTGCAGGATTATTATTACTTATTGCCTCACGTGGTTTAGGACATTTTTGGCCTGCCAGTATTGTTGAAGCTGAATATGTTGAAAAAAATGGCAGCACAATACGGGTCATTGGTGAAATCCGTGAAACCGAGCAAGTACCTTCATCACAATTAAAAGATGCAGGTTATGAAGTAAAAGGTGAGTGGATGGAACGCCACTTATTGAAAACAGGAAACCGTGATTTACTCGGTTTAGATTTCCGTTGGGTACTGAAAGACAGTATGCAAAATGTGCGTTACCCTGAAAAGCTAATGGCGGTTGAACGTCGTGAATGGGGGAATTTTTATGGTTACCTCAAACTTATCAAGGAAAATGGAAAAGTTATTGCACAAGGTGAACAAGCATGGGATGTATTGCAAGCACGTTTAGAACGTACTTTATCCATTCATGACACGATTCGTCAAATTGAAAAACATGATATTGGTAAAATTAACTATGGTTTAGAAAAGCTACGTTTACACCAACGTCGTTTAGAACTTGATGAAGAGCTGACAGCAGAAAAATTAGCTGAAATTACTGCTGATAAAGCAGAGTTTGAAGCACAATATGCTGTACTGAACAAAGATCTAGCTAAATTATACAAAGAAATTCAGCGTGATAGCCTTGTTGCACAAATAATGGATGATCGAGAAATTGAAATTCCCTTAGCTAAAATTGTACATGCTTACCGCCCTAATAGCTTAAATATGGGGCAGAAAATGCAATTTTACTTTGCTAAAGCATGGGAGTTTATGACCGATGAACCCCGTGAAGCCAATACTGAGGGGGGAATTTTCCCTGCTATTTTTGGGACGGTGATCATGGTGTTTATCATGTCAATTATCGTGACACCATTTGGTGTGATTGCAGCGGTTTATCTACGTGAATATGCCAAACAAGGTTTTTTAACTCGTGTGATTCGGATTGCGGTGAATAACTTAGCAGGTGTACCTTCTATTGTTTATGGTGTATTTGGTTTAGGATTCTTTGTTTATTTCTTAGGGGGATCAATTGATCAACTCTTTTATCCTGAAGCCTTACCTGCTCCTACGTTTGGAACATCGGGTGTACTGTGGGCATCCTTAACCTTGGCTATTTTAACTGTTCCCGTGGTGATCGTCTCCACAGAGGAAGGCTTATCACGTATTCCTAAATCTATCCGTGAAGGCAGCCTAGCTTTAGGAGCAACCAAAGCGGAAACCTTGTGGCGTACTGTATTACCAATGGCAAGTCCTGCCATGATGACAGGTCTAATTTTAGCCATTGCTCGTGCAGCAGGAGAAGTTGCTCCCTTGATGCTAGTTGGGGTTGTGAAGCTTGCCCCCTCTTTGGTTATTGATTTTAATGCCCCATTTATGCATTTAGAGCGTAAATTTATGCACTTAGGGTTTCATATTTATGATGTCGGTTTCCAAAGTCCTAATGTGGAGGCAGCACGTCCTTTAGTGTATGCCACCTCTTTCTTATTGGTTGCCGTGATTGTGCTATTAAATTTAGCTGCCATCTGGATACGTAACCATTTACGTGAAAAATACAAAGGTTTAGAAACTAGCTAATGCGCGTTGCTTCACCCGCACATGAATTAACTATCAGAGTAACTGTATAATGAGTGAGACGAACGTACTAACACACGGTATGAATGTTGCTGCATTAGGTCGAAATGAGGCAGCATTAAGTTTGGAAAATGAAGACATCTGTTTAGAAGTTAAAGATTTAGACTTATATTACGGCACTAAAAAAGCCTTAAATGGTATTAATATGTGTATTCCACGTAAGCGTGTTACCGCTTATATTGGACCTAGTGGCTGTGGTAAATCAACCTTATTACGTTGTTTTAATCGTATGAATGATTTGGTTGACGAGGCACGTGTTGAAGGGGGGATTTATTTAGATGAAGAAAATATCTATGATCCTGCTGTGAATGTGGCGGATTTGCGCCGTCGTGTCGGGATGGTTTTTCAAAAACCTAACCCTTTCCCTAAATCCATTTATGAAAATGTAGCATATGGTTTACGTTTACAAGGTATTAATAGCCGTCGGGTTTTAGATGAGGTGGTTGAACGTTCTTTACGAGGAGCCGCTTTATGGGATGAAGTGAAAGATCGTTTACATGATAATGCTTTAGGGATGTCAGGTGGACAGCAACAACGTCTTGTTATTGCGCGCGCCATTGCGATTGAGCCAGAAGTGTTATTACTGGATGAACCTGCTTCTGCGCTTGACCCCATTTCAACCCTGAAAATTGAAGAGCTTATTAATGAGTTAAAATCTAAATATACTATTGTGATTGTGACCCATAACATGCAGCAAGCTGCCCGTGTATCAGATTACACTGCTTTTATGTATTTAGGTGAACTGATTGAATTTGGGGATACCAGCACCTTGTTTACTAATCCTGTTGAAAAGCAAACAGAGGACTATATTACAGGGCGTTATGGTTAATCTATGCCTTTCTTCAAAGCAGTGTAAACAGGAGTCATGATGGAAGAAGAAGTTTTACAGCACCACATATCCCAACAATTTAATACAGAATTGGCAGAAATTCGCACACAAGTATTAAATATGGGTGGCTTGGTTGAAGAGCAATTAAAAAATGCCATTATTGCTTTAACTGATGCAGACGAAAAACTGGCACGTAAAGTTTATGCCAATGATTTCAAAATCAATGCATTAGAAGTGCGTATTGATGAGGAGTGCACACGCATTCTGGCACGTCGCCAACCTGCTGCCAGTGATTTACGTTTAGTCATGGCAGTGGTAAAAATGATTACTGATTTAGAGCGAATTGGGGATCAGGCGGAACGTATTGCACGGATGTCTATTCAAATTAATAATAGTGTACAAAATAAGAGCCATACTATTAATATTGCTCATTTAGGGGAACGTGTACAAAAAATGTTACACGATGCTTTAGATGCATTTGTACGTATGGATGTGGAATTGGCATTAAAAGTATTGCATGAAGATCGTTCTGTTGATGCAGAATATGAAGGTATCAGTCGTCAATTAATGACTTATATGATGGAAGATGCACGCACTATTCCAACTGTATTAAATTTACTTTGGTCAGCCCGCGCTTTAGAGCGTATTGGTGATCATGCTAATAATATGTGTGAACATCTTATTTACTTTGTAAAAGGGAAAGATATTCGTCATATTAGTCTTGAACAGGTAGAGCAAGAAGCACGCGAAAGTTAATCGTCTGATTCTGTATTATCTAGCTAGATAAGCATAAAAAAGGAAGCCTAGGCTTCCTTTTTTTATTGATGTCATATTTGCTTAAAAACGCCAATTCATTTTTAATGAAATACTATCCTCTACTTCCGTGGCAAATAAACCACTTCCCCCTGTAAATTCAAAATGCTTTTTATCAAACATATTTTTCCATGATAAAGCAAAATCTAAATCATCACTGTATTGGTAGCGAATTTGGGTATCAAAACGATGATAAGCAGGAATATCAATGGGTTTTAGTTCATCTACATAACTGTAAAAATTATCAATTTTCCATTTTGGGCTTAATGATAGAGAAGATAACACTGTAATTTTATTTCTAGGTGAATTAACTTCACGTGCCGTATCTGTAAACCCTGCTTTTTTAGTTAGTTTTAAATCTAACCAACTATAATTTAGTTGTAACAGCCATGTAGAATTAACTTGCCACTTTGAGCTAAATTCAAAACCAAATGCTTGCCCTTTTTCTGAATTTCGTTGCTTATAAAAAGCTTTTCGATTTTCAATTTTATCTAATTCAACATTAATTAAACTATCATAGTCATTAAAATAGGTACTTATATCAAAGGACAAGCCTGTTTTAACTTGTACACGATAGCCTATTTCATATGAAATTAAGTTTTCAGATTCTATATTTTTATTGCCTTCGATATGAAAATAAGGGCTTATAATTAAATAATCGCTATCTGTACGGGCTGGGGTACGAGTTGCTCTAGAAATTGTTGCCCAAATAGAGTTTTTCTCATTTGGTGTCCACAATAAATATGCACTAGGTTGCACCTCTACACCAGTGTAATCGTTATGCTCAATTTTACTGCCTAGCGTTAGATACAATTTATTTTCTTTTAAGGTTATTTTATCTTGAATAAACCCATTTAAAATATCATCAGTACGTTGAAAGGGTACGACAGAGAAGCTTTGTAAACCTATAATATTATCATGAATACGGCGATATCCTGCCCCAATCATTATTTCATGTGAAGACGCTAATGGAAAACGATATTGTGCTTCAATATCCCATGTATTATGTAGTGAATCACTAGAGATACTGGTACGTTGTGTGTGATCAAAATAAGCTAAAAAGCTAAATTGGCGTTGTGGGTCAATCATATAATTAGATTGAAAAAGTAAGTGTGCTCCTTTTGCCTCACTGAGTGTATCATTACGTTTTCGTGTGGGGACATTATTATAATCACTGGTATAAGCGTCTGCTTGTATTGAGTAACCTAACTGTTCTGTTGGTTTACTATCAATACGTACCCCTATTCGCTTTTGATCCCATGCATCACTATTTTCAGGTTGTTCTTCTTGGTAAAAAGAGTGATGACTTGTTTGTTTTGTATAGACACGATAATGCGTAGTTTTATTAATTTGCCCACCATGTCGTGCACTAATTTGATGTTTTAACTCATTTCCTAATTCAGCACTAATTAAATTACCCTGTGTTTCTTTACTTGATTTAGTAATGATATTAATAATACCATTCACTGCATTCGCACCCCATAAAGCAGCACCTGAACCTCGTATCACTTCAATACGGGCGACATCTTCTAAAAGCGTATCTTGTACATCCCAGTAGACACCTGAGAATAAAGGTGTATAGACACTGCGCCCATCAATCAATACCAGCATTTTACTGGCAAAACGCCCATTAAACCCACGTGAGCTAATCGCCCATTTATTTGCATCAATACGTGCGACTTCAATTCCTGGAACAAAGCGTAATATTTCAGGAATAGAATTCATGCCAAGGCGTTTAATATCTTCAGCAGTAATAATTGTTGTTGCAGCAGTGGCTTCAGATAATGTTTCTAATTTTTTAGAGACAGAAGAAACGGGTAAATTCATCAAATCTTCTATTGCCAATTTTTTTAAATAATTTAAATCTTCTGCATAACTGATAGAAGAACAGTAAATATTAAAAAATATTGGTAATAAATAAATAGTTTTTTTGAACCTTAACACGAAAGGAACCTTTTTTACTTGTAAAAATATAATATAAACACGCATTTATTACTTTATCATGAAATATACAATGATACCATTATAAATTATTTTCTATATTTTTTAAAAAAATATGGCATTCATATTATTTAACTCAATATAAATATATATTTTTACTTATTATAGAATAGATATCTTCATTATTTGATAAGTATGAAAATTAAAAATACCAATTCATTTTCAATGAAATACTGTCCTCAACCTCAGTGGAAAATAAGGTATTTCCCCCTGTAAATTCAAAATGCCTTTTATGAAACATATTTTTCCATAAAAAGGAAAATTCTAAATCATCACTATATTGATAGCGAATTTGTATATCAAAGCGATGGTAAGCAGGGATATTGATATCTTTTAGCTTATCAACATAACTATAAAAATTATCAATTTTCCATTTTGGATTGAGTGTAAAAGAGGATAATAAAGTTAATTTATTGGTTGGGGAATTTGCTACTTTAATATTATTATTATGACTAAAGCTTTCCTTTTTAGAAAGTTTTAAATCTAACCAACTATAATTAAGCTGTAATAACCATGTTGAATAAACATGCCATTTTGAGCTTAATTCAAAGCCTAAAGCCTGACCTTTTTCTGAGTTTTGCTGTGTATAAAATACACGCCTATTTTCAATTCTATCCACTTCAATATTAATGAGATTATCATAACGATTAAAGTAAGTATTTAAATCAAATGATAAATTTTTCTGTGCTTGTACTCGATAGCCAATTTCATAAGCGATAAGTGTTTCAGAATTTATATTTTTATTGCCTTCAATATGAAAAAATGGCTGATCAACTAAATAATCATTATCAATACGAGAAGGTGTACGGGTTGCACGAGAAATGGTTGCCCAAATAGAATTTTTCTTATTAGGTGTCCACAATAAATGAATGCTAGGCTGTAACTCTATACCTGTATAACTATTATGTTCAATTTTACTGCCTAAAGTTAAGTATAACTTTTCTTTTTTTAATGTTATTTTATCTTGGATAAACCCATTTATAACACTGTTACTATTATGAGTCGGGTCAACTGTAAAACTGTTTAAACCTATTACATTGTCATTCACATGACGGTACCCAGCCCCAATTATCACTTCGTGTGATGACATAAATGGAAAACGATATTGTGCTTCAATATTCCATATATTATGTTGTGTATTACTTGATACACTTTTTCGTTGTGTATAATCAAAGTAGCTTATAAAACTGAGTTGATGTTGGGCTGTGATTTTATAATCAGATTGAAAAAGAAGATGAGCCCCTTTAGCATGGCTTTTTATTTGCCCATTTTTTTGCTTAGGGATATTGTTGTAATCACTATAGTATGTATCAGCCTGTATTGAGTAATTAAATTTATCATTGGGTATCCCATCAATACGTATTCCTAATCGTTTTTGCTGCCATGCATCACTACTCTCTGTTTTCTCTTTTAGGTAAGAAGGTGCATAATCAGTATGTTTTGTATATAAACGGTAATAGGTCGTGTCATTAATCTGCCCACCATGTCGCGCATTAAGCTGATATTTCAGTTCATTTCCTGCTTCAACAGTCAGTAAGCTTCCTTGGGTATCTTTACTAGATTTAGTAATAATATTAATCACGCCATTAACTGCATTGGCACCCCATAATGCTGCCCCTGAACCACGTATCACCTCAATACGTGCAATATCTTCTAATAATGTATCTTGTACATCCCAGTGAACCCCTGAAAATAAAGGGGTGTATACACTGCGCCCATCAATTAATACTAGCATTTTACTTGCAAACTGCCAATTAAACCCACGAGAGCTAATTGCCCATTTATTTGCATCAATTTGAGCTACTTCAATACCAGGTACGATACGGAGTACTTCAGGAATAGAATTCATGCCAAGGCGTTTAATATCTTTAGCTGTAATAACTGTAATGGCGGCACTAGCTTCAGATAAGGTTTCTAATTTTTTTGATACGGAAGAAATTTGAACTTCCATTAAATCTGCTAATGTTAACTTACTTAAATAATTTAAATCGACAGCATAGCTAATAGATAAAAAACTAAAACTCAATGATGTCATGCATATATAGATATAAAAGGGGGGAATACACCTTAATCTGAACACAAAGGAAACCTTTTTAATTAAATATACAATCAATATAAATAATCTTTAAAAAAATGAGATATTATGAAAAAAGTAAATAAATTATTAATTAAAAAGACTACAAAATAGTTATTTAAAACTATCTTATAGTCTTTATATATTTATTGCTTAGCTACTATGCTGTAGTGTAAACACGCATTGCAGCACTGACAGCTCCTGTTCCAATATTGGCACCCATGTCATTTAACACAGCTTCTAATGCACCAAGGCAGAATAAAACATTTTTCTGGTTAGAGGCGTAGCCCATTAAGCCAATACGCCATACTTTACCTGCTAAAGCCCCTAAGCCTGCACCAATTTCAAGTTGGTATTCATTCAGTAAACGCTGACGTACAACAGCTTCATCAATTCCTTCAGGAATGGTGACTGCATTTAATTGAGGTAAGCGATCTGCTTCATCTACAACAAAAGATAAACCTAAGGCTTCAATCCCTGCACGTAAAGCAAGATGGTTTTTAGCATGGCGTGCAATCGCGTTATCTAAACCTTCTTCTTGTAACATCACTAAAGATTCGTGTAAGGCATATAAGCTGTTTACAGGGGCTGTATGGTGATAAGCACGTTTTGCATTGGCACCCCAGTAACCCATGATTAAGTTCATGTCTAAAAACCAGCTTTGTACAGGTGTTTTACGGTTTTTAATCACTTCTTGCGCTTTTTCGCTAAAGCTAACTGGTGAAATCCCTGGCACACATGATAAGCATTTTTGTGTGCCTGAATAAATGGCATCAATACCCCATTCATCAACACGTAATTCACTACCACCTAATGATGTCACTGCATCAACAATGCTTAAGCAGTCATATTTTTGTGCTAAAGCTGCTAAAGCTTTGGCATCAGATAAGGCACCTGTAGAGGTTTCAGCATGTACAAAGGCTAAAGCTTTGGCATCAGGGTGTGCTTTTAATGCTGCTTCTGCTTTTTCTACATCAACCGCTTTACCCCATTCATCTTCAACCATCACAGCGGTTGCACCACAACGCACTACATTTTCTTTCATGCGTCCGCCAAATACCCCATTTTGGCAGATAATAACTTTATCACCCGCTTCAATTAAGTTGACGAAGCAAGCTTCCATGCCTGAAGAACCGGGGGCAGAAATAGGCAGTGTTAAGGCACTTTGAGTCTGAAATGCCATTTGTAATAATTGTTTAACTTCATCCATCATGCCCACAAAAGACGGATCTAAATGCCCAACAGTAGGACGCGCTAATGCAGCTAATACACGTGGCGCGATATCAGAAGGACCTGGACCCATTAAAGTACGTTGTGGAGGATTAAAGCTTGAAATCATGGAGAACCCTTTATTATGTCACGTTAAATAGTAAGTAATCTTTATCATTATTGATGCGAATAGCTGGACATTGTAGTCAATATTCATGACTTTGACTACTTTTCCCTGTGTTGAAAAGAACTTCTTTATTTGATTCAAAAGTGATTAAAAGTTTGAGCTGGAAAGTGGTTTTATTAAAGGTATCCCTGTCTGTTAAATAAATGAAGCTTATACTGAAAGAAACAATTGTTAATTAGTTACTGTCATCAATAAAAAATCTGTATTTTTTATTGTTTATCTGAAATCGCTGTGCTAAGTTTCAGCCATAGTTTTAAGAGATTGGCAGCATATGTACTCTTAATAAAACGTAATATTTAATTAACATTAATGTCGTAATACTGTGTTTTTCCTACATGGTATACGCTAAGAAGCTAAGAACGACCTAACACTTACATGATAAATGTTTCTGAAAAATTAGAACAACTAGGGCTTGATCCTTGGTTTGCCTCACGACTTGATACACAAAAGTTAAATCAATTTCAATTAGCACGTATTACGAGAGTCAATAAAGATAATTATGTTATTCATACTGAACATGAAACATGCCTAGCAAAAATACCAAGTCAATCAAAATTTAATGCTCAATCAGCATTAGACTATCCCACTGTAGGAGATTGGGTATATGTATCATATTTAGATAATGATGACATCGTATTTATTGATAGTGTCATACCACGTAAGACTTATTTAAAACGAAAATCTGCGGGTAAAAGAGCGGAAGCACAACTTATTGCTGCCAATATTGATACCGCTTTTATCATGCAATCCATTAATTTGGATTATAATTTAAAGCGTTTAGAACGCTACTTGGTGATCACACGTTCAGGCAATATTCGCCCTGTTGTTTTATTAAGTAAAATTGATTTATTGCCTGAAGAAATTGTGCAAGAAAAAATCTATGAAATTCAGAGTATGATTCCTGATATAACAGTCCTCACATTTAGTAATGTCACACAGGTGGGTTTAACGCATATTAAAGAGCTATTAGGGATAGGAGAAACATTTTGCTTGCTGGGTTCATCAGGAGTTGGTAAGACAACGCTGCTAAATAATTTATTGGGAGAAGCTGTTTTTAAAACTCAATCTATCCGAGAAAAAGACAGTAAGGGGCGACATACAACCACCCACCGCCAACTTAATGTATTAGCAAATCATGCTTTATTAATTGATACCCCAGGGATGCGTGAATTATCCATTGTTGGAGATGAAGAAGGGATTGATGAAACTTTTGATGATTTACAAGAGCTGGCTTTATCTTGTCGTTATACAAATTGTGGGCATACCGTTGAAAACAATTGTGCTATTTTAGCAGCAGTAGAAGGAGGGGATATTTCTGAAGAACATTATCAGAACTATCTTAAGATACAAAAAGAAGCGGCTAGAAATGAGCGTTCTTATTATGAAAACCGCCAAAAAAGTAGAAAATTCTCCAAAATGGTTAAATCTGTAGTACGTGGGAAGCGTAAAAGATAAAAAAAGAACTATTTAAGCTCTTCATCTTTCAAATTAACATATGCCCATTTACGCAACATAAAAATAATATCCCGTAGCTTTTCACCACTATCGGTTAAACTGTACTCTACTTTTGGTGGAACTTCTGCGTAAATTTTGCGTGTCACTAAACCATCTGCTTCAAGTTCACGTAATTGTTTGGTTAACATACGTTGGGTGACATTGGGAATTAAACGCCGTAATTGATTAAAGCGTTTTGTTCCCCCCAGCAAATGATACAAAATAACCCCTTTCCATTTTCCACCAATGACATCTAATGCCGCTTCAACAGAACAGCTATAGCTACTAAGTGGTGCACGAGGCATAAACCCTATATCCTTTTATAAATGTTAAATGGCAGCAGTGTAACATATTTATCTGTGTGTTGTTAAAGTGGTTTTCTAGAGAAATCAATAACACATATACTTAATAATAAAGCACAGTAAATGATTGTTTGAACAAGGATATAGATAAGCTGTGAGGGATCAATATGATGGTATACCACGGTTGCAGTGAGTGTAAATTGGCTTAAGTCAGGAAGGAGATAAGTGATAAAGTTAAGCAATGTTGTGATGATACCAACCCCACCTCCTGTTTGTTGAAATAAGATACTTTCAGTCATTAAATGAATCGCGGTAATACTGCGTGCCAATAAATAAAAAGCAACACTCAAAGTGAATGCATAAACGGTATTTGTAAAGCTTAGCACGCATAATAAACTGACAGAAAGCATAATTAATAGCTCACAAAATAGAGCCAATGCCCAACTGGTACTTGCTGTAGTGCTTGTGTAAAACCAGAGATTGAACCCGTAAAGAATGCTGATTAATGCTGCAACCATTACAAAGCCGAAAAACTTCATTAAAAGATACTGGCTACGTGGCAGAGGCAGAGAGAGCCATAAATGCGTGGTATAATCATGAAATTCACGCACCATACTGGTGATAACAAATAAACTGATCATATATACAGCACTGAGCCGATAAAAAGCACTGACTAAACTACTTTGTGTCTCAAGGGTTTCTGTTAACGTAATTTGCCCAAGAAACCACGCTAAGCCATGACCACCTAAGCATAAAAAAATAATGATACTAAAAAAGCGACTGCGTATGGCTTCTAAAAGCACTAAAATGGCAAATGTTAAGCTGGAATATGTCACGTTACACTTCAATCAATCGTTAATGATTACAGGAAAGTTGCATGATGTTTGAATACAATCGTGTTTTTCTCCCGCCAAAGCATGAGCACCGCTTACTTGGTTTAGTATTGGTCACGCTCTATTTTGCACAATGGTGGGATTTTTCAAGTATTGTATCGCGTTTACTGCTGAGTGTGCACTTTGGTTTATTTCTTTTGTGGCAACCCTTATGGGGGCGACAAGAAGCCATTAATGTAAAAAAACTCCTGTTTTTCCTCACCTTGCTTACGACTTTTATTATCAGCTTTAATCCGTGGTTGATCACATTGTGGCAAATTGTGTTGATTGGTTTGATGGGGGGGCGTGATTTTGTTAAGCCACGTGACCGATTAGTTAATATTGCCGCCATTATTTTTCTTGTCTTAAACCTGTTTGTAATTAATATTCCACAGCTATTTGTGATTGAAGAATTAGCGGTATTGAGCCAACTCCCTTTAGATAGTCAATTACTCATCCGTTACAGCTTATTAGTATTACCCATTAGCTTTTTATTTGTCAGCACTGAAAACAGCTTAATCCATCGCTCTTATATTGATTTTTTTCATGCTCTCACCCTATCGCTGCTAATCATTATTATTGCATTGGGTAGTTTAGTTTTAATGTATCACTCTCATTATGATTATCCTTTTGCTGTCTTCCAGATGTCATTATCTGTAGCGGTATTTATTTTAATTACCAGTTGGTTATGGGTACTTTTTTCTAATCATCACGATATTGATCAAGTCTGGACACAACATTTATTAAATGTAGGGGGCGCATTTGAGCAATGGCTGGATAATTTGGCTCGTCCTGAACATTATAAAAGTCTAAGCCCACAGAATTTCCTTCTCTCAGGTTTAGAGCATCTTGTCACCTTACCGTGGGTATCAGGTGTTGCATGGAACTCTATTTATGGGGAAGATTGTTTGGGTAATACAGATGAAAAACATCATGTAGTCTTAAAAGCTCAATCATTAGAAGTGACTATTTATGCTTATCACCGTATTAATAGCAGCCATTATTTTTATGTCAAATTATTGGTGCAATTATTAGAACATTTTCATCAAGCTAAGCGACGAGAAGAAGCTTTTGCGCAACAAATGCATTTACAAGCCATTTATGAAACAGGAGCAAAATTAACCCACGATATTAAAAATTTACTACAATCTTTGCACGCTATCAGTTCAGCTATTGAAACCTGCCAGCCCTCACAGTTTGGTGATACCCAACGCTTATTACAGGGGCAAATGCCACATTTAACACAACGCTTAAAACGTACTTTAGATAAACTACAAAAACCCACAAAATCCTCTTATATGAATATCCCTGTTACCTTATGGTGGGATAATTTGCAAGCCCGTTATGTGAAACAAAATATTGAATTTAATAGTAATGGACAGCTAGATAACTTTTTAATTCCAGAAGATTTATTTGATAATGTATTAGAAAATTTACTACAAAATGCATTAATGAAACGTAAACGTGAAGTGGGTTTAGAAATTGATGTTTCCCTCTTTATTAATAATGGACGCTTATCTTTAACAGTGGCAGATAATGGCAGCCCTATTCCTGAAGATATTGCAAGCACATTACTGAGTCACCCCGTGGTGTCATCACAAGATGGTTTTGGAATTGGCTTATATCAGGCAGCCAAACAAATTTCTCATGCAGGATTTAAACTACTTGTGAGTGAAAATGTAGCAGGGCAAGTTTGTTTTGAGCTAATTAATGAAGAAGATTAGTATTCCATTAATATTTTTCATGTGATAATGTCATATGGATATATTAAGAGGGGATACTTATGGCACAACAATTTGAAAAATTAAGTGATGCAAATAAGGCATTTATTGCAAAACAAAAGCTGTTTTTTATTGCCAGTAGCCATCATGGAGGGGAAGTGAATCTCAGTCCTAGAGGGTATGATGTTTTTAGAATCATTGATGATAACCATGCCTATTTCTTAGATTATGTTGGCAGTGGTGATCGCACTGCACGGGATATTAATAATGATGGCGAAGTGACAGTATTATTCTGCTCATTTGAAGGAAAGCCGCTTAATTTACGCTTGTTCTGCAAAGGGGAGTTAATTGACAAACAGGATGAAACTGCTCGCGCATTATTTGATGATGCCAGTTTAGAAGGGATGCGCCGTTTTATTAAACTACACATTTATTGTGTAGAGCAAAGTTGTGGTACCAGTGTGCCCTATTTTGAGTACCAAGGGGAGCGGGATGATCTAAAAGCATTTTGTGTCCGCAATGAAAAAAGCGGTAAATTAGATGCTTATGTTAAAAATCATGAAGTACCACCTGATTTAGATAAATATAAAAAAACAATATAAATTAATACTAAGCTAAAATATATTTACTTATATTCATAATTTAAAATATTGGTAGTCCTGAAAATATAGTGCTATGAAAAAGCCAGCCCTCCCAACGATTCAGGCTTAATTAAAATTTTTGCACTACTTATGCAGGACTACCAAAATATTTTCTATTATAGTGATAAATAGTAAAGAGGTTGTTGAGCTTCTATAGCTTTAAATTAAAAGTATTTTATTTTATAATGAAATTAATGAATATTATTTTTATTTATTGGATATTAAAATTATGCAGCTTAACAGTAATTTATATAAAAGTAAGATAAGTTCTTATGTTAAAACAAAAAAATTACCAGAGCAATTAAAAATTGCCTCTACTACAGAAGATGTTCATCGTATTGAAAATTTTCGTAAAAAACTTTTTCAACCTTTTTTTTCCAGTTCTGAGAATTATTATTCTGATAGATATGATAAATATTCACTTATCTTATTCACTGAGAATGATAAGGGAGATATATTAAGTACAGCAAGGCTTATATTTGATAATGAAGAAGGCTTACCTGTCGATGAATATGTAAAAAATAAAATTAATATACATCGTGATACTGGATTAAAATTACTTGAGGTAAGTCGTTTTGCTATTGCTGATGAAGCACGTACATTAGGTTTATTTCCAATATATTATAAAGCATTCTATCAATTAGCTGCTGAAAATAATATAGACACTATAATTTCTATTGTTAGTGATAAAGGTATTAATTTTCATAAAAAAAGAGTAGGTACAAATACATTATTAAATAATATTTATTATGGTGATGATAAAAACCTTCCATTTTCTTGCCTTGAATGGAATATACCTAATACTAATGAAGAATTTCTTAATTGGATTGGTGTAAAAAGGTTTACTGATGAAAGATACTCTATTTTAGAGTGGAATGGATATAGTCGTTCATTTGCAAGTGTAATGACTCATGTACAAAGAGAACTATATCATGATGCAGCAAGATACCTTACTGGTAGCGTTATTGATTTAGGAGCAGGCGCAGCAAGGTTAGCTCCATTATTAGCTGATAACCCTGATATTTCACACTATACTGCTGTAGAATATGCTGATGATATGGTAGAAATTGCTAATTTTACCTTAGATAAGTTAGATCAGCCCACTTTTAGAGTATTGCATCAAAAAATTGAAGATACTTCTGGTCAATTTAGTAGTGCTGTATCTTTACATAGCTTTTATGCTTGGGATGACCCCGTGGCAGTATTGCGGCATATCTATGATATGTTATTACCAGGTTCAACTTTTGTATTAGCAACACCTAATAAAAACCTAAACCAAAAGAAACTATATCAAGATGCTAAAAAAGAGTTAATGTGGCACCCCGATTTTGAGATATTTAAAGAATACAATATTCAACTTGCCAATAACCCTAGTGCTAATTTTGTTTCAATGGATACCTTAATTAGAAAGGTACACCAAGCTGGCTTTGAGGTATGTAGTGCACATACTGAACATTATAGTGGTGGGGTGAATTTCTTGGTTATGACAAAACCAGTGTAAGCTCATACAGTTTCTTAAAAAATTATAGACACTTTGTATACAATACAAAGTGTCTATAAAAAGTGGAAAATTAGAGGTAACGTACTTCTAAAATTTCATACTCTTTTAAACCACCGGGGGCTTGTACTTGAGCGACATCACCTTCTTCATGCCCGATTAAAGCACGAGCAATAGGAGAAGTAATAGAGATTAAGTTTTGCTTAATATCTGCCTCATCTTCCCCAACGATTTTATAAGTCACTTCTTCATCGGTATCAATATTCATTAAGTCAACAGTGGTACCAAAAACAATTTTACCATTAGGGTTAAGTTTAGTTACATCAATGACTTCCGCCAGTGACAGCTTACCCTCTAACTCACTAATACGCCCTTCGATAAAACTTTGTTGCTCACGGGCAGCATGGTATTCAGCGTTCTCTTTCAAATCACCATGTTCACGAGCTTCAGAAATGGCCTGAATCACACGTGGACGCTCAACGGATTTTAAGTTTTGCAATTCATCACGCAATTGTTGTGCGCCATTAACTGTCATAGGTGATTTTTTCATGCATTTACCCCCTGCAATTCCTTATGTAAACTTTGCAAACGGCTAACTTGTTGCTCAGAACCGAGTGCTTTTAATGCTAAAACGGTGGCGCGAGTGGCGGCAATCGTTGTGGTGTAGGTCACTTTATGCTGTAAAGCACTACGACGGATGGTAAAGGAGTCAGCAATTGCCTGCTTACCTTCTGTCGTATTAACAATTAAGCTGATTTCATCATTTTTGATGCTATCAACAATATGTGGACGACCTTCTAATACTTTATTAATGACTTGGCAAGGAATGCTTGCATCCTGTAAGCTTTTTGCTGTGCCACGGGTGGCAACAATTTCAAAACCAAGATCAATAAATCCTTTTGCAGCACTGACTGCTGCGGCTTTATCTTCATTACGTACACTAATAAAAACTTTACCTGATTGAGGCAGTTCAACGCCTGCGCCTAGTTGGGCTTTTGCAAACGCTTCACCAAATGTATGTCCAACACCCATCACTTCCCCAGTTGATTTCATTTCAGGGCTTAATAATGGGTCAACTTCCATAAATTTATTAAATGGGAAAACGGCTTCTTTTACTGAGTAGTAGCTTGGAATACATTCATGAGTCACACCTTGCGAGGCAAGCGTTTGTCCTGCCATGCAACGGGCTGCAACTTGGGCTAAACCTAAGCCTGTGGCTTTAGAAACAAACGGTACTGTACGTGATGCGCGTGGATTCACCTCTAAAATGTAAATGGCCTCTTTTTGAATTGCAAACTGAGCATTCACCAGACCCACAACATTTAGTGCTTTAGATAGACGTGTCATTTGTTCACGTAATTGATCTTGCAACATGGGTGATAAACCATAAGGCGGTAATGAACATGCAGAGTCACCAGAGTGAACTCCAGCTTGCTCAATATGCTCCATTAAGCCACCAATGACTACATTTTCACCATCACATACTGCATCCACATCCACTTCAATCGCATCATTTAAGAAGCGATCAAGTAAGACAGGAGAGTCGTTAGAGACGGCTACTGCATTGTGCATGTAGTCTTTTAAATCACTTTCATTGTACACAATTTCCATTGCACGCCCACCGAGTACGTAGGAAGGACGCACAACCAATGGATAACCAATTTCTTCTGCTAAACGTACTGCTTCTTCTGTACTACGTGCTGTACGGTTAGGCGGTTGACGTAAACCAAGATCATCAACAAGTTGTTGGAAGCGTTCACGATCTTCGGCTAAATCAATACTATCAGGGCTGGTACCAATAATAGGTACGCCTGCTGCCTCTAAGTCACGAGCTAATTTTAATGGTGTTTGTCCACCGTATTGCACAATCACGCCTTTAGGCTGCTCAATACGTACAATTTCCAGTACATCTTCTAATGTCAGTGGCTCAAAGTATAAGCGGTCGGAGGTGTCGTAATCAGTTGAAACTGTTTCAGGGTTACAGTTCACCATGATGGTTTCATAGCCATCATCACGTAATGTTAAAGCAGCTTGTACACAACAATAGTCAAACTCAATCCCTTGACCAATACGGTTAGGTCCGCCTCCTAAAACAATGATTTTTTCTTTATCAGTTGGTAAAGATTCACATTCTTCTTCATAGGTGGAGTACATGTAAGCCGTATCAGAAGCAAATTCTGCAGCACATGAATCAACGCGTTTGTATACAGGGTGAATAGTATGTTGAACACGTAAATCACGTACAGCTTGCTCAGAGACGTTTAATAATTGAGCTAAACGGTAATCAGCAAAGCCTTTGCGTTTTAAACGAAATAAAGTAGCTTTATCTAAACCATTAATACCTAGTTTAGTAACCGCTTGCTCTTCTGCAATCAGATCAGCAATTTGGGCTAAAAACCATGGATCAATTTTTGTGTAGTTAAAGACTTCTTCTTGTGTCCAGCCTGTACGGAATGCATCAGCAACATACCAAAGACGATCAGGGCTGGTACTTTGTAATTCATGGCGTAAGATACTTTGTGCTTTCTCACCATTAGGCTCTAACTCTGAGTCTAAGCATTCATCTAAACCGTGTACACCTGTTTCTAAACCACGTAAGGCTTTTTGTAAAGACTCTTGGAAAGTGCGTCCAATCGCCATCACTTCACCCACTGATTTCATCTGTGTAGTCAGTAAGGCTTCAGCTTGTGGGAATTTTTCAAAGGTGAAACGGGGGACTTTAGTGACCACATAGTCAATAGTCGGTTCAAATGAAGCAGGGGTTGCGCCGCCTGTAATTTCATTTGCTAACTCATCTAAAGTGTAACCTACTGCTAATTTTGCCGCGACTTTGGCAATCGGGAAGCCTGTTGCTTTAGAAGCTAAGGCAGAAGAACGAGATACACGTGGGTTCATCTCAATGATGATCATACGTCCATCTTCAGGGTTAATTGCAAACTGAACGTTTGATCCCCCTGTATCCACCCCAATTTCACGCAATACTGCTACAGAAGCATTACGCATGATTTGGTATTCTTTATCTGTCAGGGTTTGACTTGGGGCAACGGTGATGGAATCCCCTGTGTGTACACCCATTGGGTCAAGGTTTTCAATGGAGCAGATGATAATGCAGTTATCTTTATTATCCCTCACTACCTCCATTTCATATTCTTTCCAACCTAAAATGGATTCTTCAATCAATAATTCATTAGTTGGTGAAAGCTCTAACCCTCGCTCACAAATTAATGTGAATTCTTCATGATTGTAAGCAATCCCACCCCCACTGCCGCCCATAGTAAAAGAGGGGCGAATAATGACAGGGTAGCCGATTTTTTCTAATGCCGCTTCAGCTTCTGGCATATTGTGCACCACTTCAGAAGGCGCGACATCCAAACCAATTTCAAGCATAGCATCACGGAAACGTTCACGGTTTTCCGCTTTATCAATGGCATCTTCTTTTGCACCAATCATTTCTACGTTGTATTTATCTAATACACCGTGATGAGATAAATCTAAGGCACAATTTAAAGCAGTTTGCCCACCCATGGTAGGTAAAATGGCATCAGGGCGTTCTTTTTCAATAATTTTTTCAACGGTATCCCAACGAATTGGCTCGATGTAAGTCGCATCTGCCATATCAGGGTCAGTCATAATCGTGGCAGGGTTGGAGTTAACCAAAATGACACGGTAGCCTTCTTCACGTAAAGCTTTACATGCTTGTGCACCTGAATAGTCAAACTCGCAAGCCTGTCCAATGACAATAGGCCCTGCACCGACAATAAGAATACTTTTTATATCACTACGTTTAGGCATTTAGTTTCACCCAGTTAGAATCAGAAAATACGTTTTTTATTCAGCACGTGCTTGCATGGCAGCAATAAAGCGATCAAAAAGCCCTGCCACATCATGTGGGCCCGGACTGGCTTCAGGATGCCCTTGGAAGCTAAACGCATTAATATCTGTACGCTCAATACCTTGTAATGAGCCATCAAATAAGGAACGGTGGGTGGCTTTTAATGTGCTAGGTAAACTTTCTTCATCAATCGCAAAACCATGATTTTGGCTGGTAATATGAACCTGTTTTGATTCTAAATCTTGTACAGGGTGGTTAGCACCATGATGCCCAAATTTCATTTTTACTGTGCTGGCACCACTGGCAAGCCCAAGTAATTGATGTCCTAAGCAAATTCCAAATAAAGGAATTGAGCTATTACTTAATGCTTGAATGGCATTGATAGCATAATCACAAGGTTCAGGATCCCCTGGACCGTTGGATAAGAAAATACCATCAGGGTTATAGGTCAGTACATCTTCTGCAGGGGTTTGGGCAGGCACAACAGTGACACGACAACCACGTTCTACTAACATCCGTAAAATATTACGCTTCACCCCAAAATCATAGGCAACAACATGGTAACGTGTATCAACTGAGTCTGTATTGGCAGGTAATGACCATTCACGATCTGTCCACTCGTATACTTTATCAGTGGTGACCTCTTTGGCTAAATCCATGCCCTGCAAGCCTGCAAAAGCTTGGGCTGCAGCAATAGCGGCCTGTTCGTCAATATCATCACCTGCAACGATACACCCACTTTGCGCGCCTTTTTCACGTAATAAACGTGTTAAGCGACGGGTATCAATACCTGCAATCCCTACAGTATTATGTTTTTGTAGGTAATCACTTAGTGACATTTCTGCACGCCAGTTACTGACTTGTAATGGTAAATCACGAATAATGAGACCTGCAGCATAAATTTTATCTGCTTCTTCATCTTCTTCATTAACTCCAACACTCCCTATGTGGGGGTAGGTTAATGTTACCATTTGTTTAAAGTAAGAAGGATCAGTTAAGATTTCCTGATAACCAGTGATTGCCGTATTAAAGACAACTTCACCAACTGTTTGACCTACAATGCCGATAGACTCGCCATAGAACAGACTACCGTCTGCTAATGCTAACAAGGCGGGATGTTTCAAAATACTCTCCGTGACTTTACAGTGAACCGAGGTTAACTAAAGATAATTACAATGAGGTGTAGAAGAGTCCTGAATTAGGGGGTAGTTATTGATAAATAAGCGTTTTATTTTATTATGCTTAATTATTAATAGCCTAATGGTGGGGCACTCAAATTTTCTTATTTTACCGAAAATACCTAGGGGGCGGCAAGCATTTCTATTGTTTACTTTCCCTTCATTTGTTTATCTCGTACTCTCTATAATAATTTATGCCTGATTTTTATAAAAAAACTGATATGATTGACTGTCATTTTTTATTGCACTAAAGCACTTTGTATAAGTATAGTAATAATGATGGAATTTTCTATTAGCGACTTATTTATATACAATTTTTAATGAGGTCAGTCATGATAACGTGTCATATACGCTATATTATTGATGCATCCAAGGTAGATAATTTTGAGCATTATGCACAATTATGGATACCTTTAGTGGAAAAATTTGGGGGGCAACATCATGGTTATTTTTTGCCTTCAGAGGGAGCAAATGATGTCGCATTGGCGTTATTCAGTTTCCCTAGTTTAGCAGACTATGAGCACTATCGTACCCAATCATTTTCTGATCCTGCCTGTATGGCGGCCTTTGCTTATGCTGAAAAAACACAGTGCATTAAACGCTATGAACGTAGTTTTTTTAAACCTGTTTTTAAATAAGTAGAAGGCTTAGGGCAGTGAAATAAGCCCTATATGATAACATTACTGCTAAAAATTAAATACTATGATTACAACAGAATTTATTCTTACAACATTAGTGATGGTTTTAATCCCTGGAACAGGGGTGATTTATACTGTTTCCATGGGGTTATTATTTGGGAAAAAAGCCAGTACCTATGCCGCAATCAGTTGTACAATAGGTATTATTCCTCATTTAGCCGCCAGCTTGGTTGGTTTAACTGCGGTGTTACACATGAGTGCACTGGCTTTCCAAATATTAAAAGTGATAGGTGTGCTGTATTTATTTTATTTAGCATGGTCAATGTGGCATACCGTGGGTTTATTAAAACTGGATAATGAAGAGCAGACAGTGATTGATTATAAACAAATCATGTTAAAAGGACTGCTAATCAATACCTTAAACCCTAAACTTTCTTTATTTTTCATTGCTTTTATTCCCCAGTTTGTCCCAGCAAGTAGCCAAACACCTGTCTCTCATATGCTACTATTAAGTGGTGTTTTTATGGCTATGACACTGTTTGTTTTTATTTTATATGGTTTATGTATGGATTATGTGCGTCATTATCTAATTAATTCACCTAAAATTATGCAAGGGCTGCAGCGTAGTTTTGCCTCTTTCTTTATCTTATTAGGGCTTAAATTAGCATGGGTAGAACGTTGATGAGTTTTTACATGTTGTGTAAGCAATAGTGATATAATTTCATCCGCTGAACGTAGCGTTCTATATTATAAAATTTATCGCTGATATGTTTTATCTATCCATCATCATGCATGATGACTCTTTTTTATCTATCATCTATTTTCCTTATGAATAAAAATATTAATACACTTTTAGTCCATCTTTTTGCACAACATAATTGTGAAGCAAAAATTCAGGATGAATGGGTAATTATCAACGCCAGTACGCCTGTTATGAGTATGCATCTTGTTGAGGTACAGCAACAAGAAGAAGGCTTTATTGTGCATATTGATATTCATGCCGTATTTACAAAAACCTATTTTATTAAAGAGTCTTTTACAGGGATTGGTAATACTGTTGATACTGCTTTAGAGAATGCCATTAGTAATTTTTATTTTAATACTTTTCCTGTATTGCTCACTAGTTTTTTCCAGCAAGATTCAACACATGTTAAAAAAGAACACTGGCAGCTTGGACAAAAAAACTGGCAAGTTGTCTTAGGGCAATATGGTATTCGTTACCATGAGAAGGAATTAATTCATGTGCCAGATAATATACATCTCATGTTGCATGATTTATTGGATGCACGTTTAACTGATGAACCCCATTATTGGTGTAGTATTTTTATCCACCAAGCACATGAGCAAATCAAGCAGTGCCAAGTTTTATTAAATAATGAACCATGGAAAGAAGCAGAGCAACGTATTCAGCACTTAGCATGGGAGAAAAAAGATGACTATTATGCAGTACGCCACTTTTTTATGCTTAATGCACCCAAGCAATAAAAAAACATATAAAATATATTGTTAATGTAACAAGAATGTACATCATCACAATATATACGCTATAACCTTATAAAGATAATGCGAAATAGGTAGAATAAATCGCAGCTTAGTACATAAGAAAGAATGCTGTAAAACTAAGAGGCTTGGGGGAGTATGATAAATAATACAAATAGAAATCTATATTTTAGGCGATAATTACAAAAATATTTTCTATAGTTATCATTAAATAGGCACAGTATAATAAAACTAAATATTTTTAATTATTTTCTTTGCCCGTTTACAAAGCGCAGATATATTATTCAATAATTTAAACAATAAAGCATTGATACAGTGGATGATACGTTAGCTATTACCATGATAATTAAAGCTAAATGGGTGTACCATTGAAAACACAACGAATAAAAAATAAAATTGCTTATCGCTTTACATCGTATGTCATTGTTTTAAGCTTTATGGTGACATTGCTTGCCTCTGCGCTGCAATTAACAATGGACTATAAGCATGATTTAGAACAATTAAAGCAATATATTGATCAAATATATGCCAGTCGAGCAGAAAGTTTAAGCCATAGTCTTTGGACAGTAAATGAAGAACAATTAAATAGCCAACTTGCTGGGATTCAATATTCAGAAGCAGTGCAATATGTTGCAGTTAAAGATAATGAAAATAAAATAATTATTGAAAAAGGCGCCTTTTTAGGTGATTCCCCCCTATCTTCCTCTTCATTTCCTTTGTATTACACGAGTAAGATAAAAAAACGAGAATTGGTCGGTGAACTTTTTATTATTGCCAATGTAAATTATGTGTATAACCGCTTATGGCAAAAAGGGCGGGTTGTTTTATTAAGTAATGGTGCCAGTATTTTTCTAGTGGCAATTTTTATTTTATGGATTTTTCATGCCTTAGTTGCACGCCATTTAAATAAAATTGCTGAATTTGCAAAACGTTTAGATCCTGAACATTTGAGCATGATTTTAACCTTAGATCGGTATGAAGGTCGGGATGATAAAGCTGATGAACTGGATCATGTTGTCTCTGCTATCAATAGTATGAGGATTAATCTACAAAGATCTTTTCAAGGCATGGTTGCCAGTGAACAAGATAATCGTACCTTATTAACCAGTTCTCTTGTTGGTTTAGCTTTATGGAATTTAGAAGGTAAATTTGAAACAATTAATCCTGCTTTTGCCAATATTATTGGGCGCAGTGTCTCGGAAACTTTAAACCTTAATTATTGGGATATTTTAGAAAAAGAATCGGTAGATGACACCTGTCATTTATTAAAAAAATTAAAGTCTGGGGCTCACTATGGGCCTGTTGAAACTCACTATAATCATAAAGATAACTACTTAATCCCTGTTCGACTTTCTGCCTTAATTATTGAGAGAAATGGGGAGTATTATGCATGGTTAAATGTGGAAGATATTACCGATCAAAAACGAGCGGCTAAAGAATTAGAGCAAGCAAAACAAAAAGCTGAAGCGGCTAATCTTGCTAAAAGCCAGTTCTTAGCTAATATGAGCCATGAGCTACGCACCCCTATGAATGCCATTATTGGGTATTCAGAAATGCTGGAAGAAGAATTGGTGGATGATGATCAACCTCATGTATTAGGGGATATCAAAAGTATTCATGCTGCGGCAAAACACCTATTAGGCTTAATTAATGATATTTTAGATATTTCAAAAATTGAAGCGGGTAAAATGGATATTTACATTGAGCGTTTTGATTTAGAAAAAACCATTAAAAATATCATTACCACTATTTACCCCTTAATTGAAAATAAAGCCAATACTTTAGATTTAGTCATTGATGGAGAGTTAGGGGAAGTACAATCTGATTTAACTAAAGTACGACAAATCTTACTGAACTTATTAAGTAATGCTTCTAAATTTACTGAACAAGGTGAAATTAAATTAGAAGTACGGCGTGAAACTTCAGAAGAGGAAGAATGGATTATTTTTCATGTCAGTGATGAAGGCATTGGCATGACAAAAGAACAACAAGAAAAACTATTCCAAGCTTTTACACAAGCTGATGCCTCTACAACCCGTAAATATGGGGGGACAGGTTTAGGTTTAGCTATTACCCATCATTTTGTGCATATGTTAAATGGCAGCATTGAAGTACAAAGTGAATTTGGTAATGGGAGTCATTTTATTGTTTATCTACCTGCCAGTATGGAGATACGCAAAGCCCAAACTAAACCACCAACTACCTTGCCTGAAAGTATGGCAACCATGCCAATGGAAGGTGGAACAGTATTAGTGATTGATGATGATCCATCTGTACGCCATTTACTCAAAACTTATTTAAGTAAAGTAGGTTATCATGTGGCGGTGGCTGAAAGTGGTAAAGAAGGTATTGAGTTAGCCAAAAAACTCACCCCAAATGCAATCACTTTAGATGTGATGATGCCTGCTATGGATGGCTGGGAAGTTTTATCCACGCTAAAAGCAAACGAAGAGTTAGCCCATATCCCTGTGATTATGTTGACCATGGTTGAAGATAAAGATATCGGTTATTCTTTGGGAGCTTCAGAATATTTGATAAAACCAGTCAGCCGTGATCAACTCATTAATCTATTACGTAAATACCGCAATCCTTCTGTAAAAGGGAGTGTATTAGTAGTAGAAGATGATGAAACTACTCGTGATATGATGTCACGTATGTTATTAAAAGCAGGCTGGCACGTACTGATTGCTGAAAATGGGGTAGAAGGTTTAAAAGTCTTAGATCAACACCACCCTGATATTATCCTGCTTGATTTAATGATGCCTGAAATGGATGGTTTTGAATTTGTCACCCATTTGCGCCAAAATGAAGAATGGGCAAATATCCCTGTGGTTGTATTAACTGCAAAAGACATTACTATGGAAGATCGTGTTTGGCTCAATAATTGTGTTGACAGTGTATTTCAAAAAGGAGCTTATAGTCGTGAAGAGTTACTTACCGATGTACGTCAACTTCTTGCTGCTGCACTATCACACCCACCCGCAACAAAATAAGCAGAGAGAATGAAGCAAAAAGTAAAAAATAGTTTTAGTAAAAGTAGTCGAAAATGGCTTGTGGAGCATAATAGTGATGCTTATGTGCAGCAAGCAAAAAAGGCAGGGTATCGCTCACGGGCAGCCTATAAATTAGAGCAGCTTGATGAACGAGACAAGCTTTTTAAACCTAATATGACCATTGTTGATTTAGGGGCAGCTCCTGGGGGATGGTCACAATGGGTGCAACGTCGTCTTGAGAATAAAGTACGTCTTTTTGCTTTAGACATCTTACCAATTGATCCGTTACCTGATGTTACATTTATTCAGGGTGATTTTCATGATGAGGCTGTGCTACAGCAATTGCTAGGTCAAATAGGAGAATCAAAAGCTGACCTTGTAATGTCTGATATGGCACCCAATATGAGTGGTATGAAAGCGGTTGACCAACCGCGATCCATGTTACTGGCAGAACTTGCACGTGACTTAGCCTTGGATATTTTAGCCCCACAAGGGCACTTTTTAACCAAAGTGTTTCAAGGAGAAGGTTTTGATGTATTTATTAAAGATTTACGCCAACATTTTACGAAAGTGTTAATCCGTAAACCTGATGCATCGCGGGCTCGTTCTCCTGAAGTCTATGTATTGGCAAAACATTTTCGTGGTCACTCATAAGACCATAAAAAGCTAACATTTAATTAACTAAACTGGTAAAATTCATAATTTTAACGTAATAGTGTTGAAATTGTCCTCATCGCATAGGCAAAGGGGCACATTAAGTGAACGATATGGCAAAGAATCTGCTACTTTGGGTTATTATAGCCCTTGTTTTAATGATGGTGTTCAATAATTTTGGACCCCGTCAAAATTCCGCTCAAGATGTTACTTATGATCAATTCATTAATAACATTAAGCAAGGGCGGGTACAAAAGGTTGTTATTGAAGGACGCAACATCCGAGGGGTCACGCATACAGGTGAAACCTTTACAACCTACAGCCCAGGAGATCCGGGGTTAATGAAAGATCTGTTGGATAATCATGTTGAAATTGATGCCCGTCCACCAGAACAACAATCTTTATTAATGCAAATATTTATCTCTTGGTTCCCAATGTTATTGCTATTTGGGATTTTGGTATTCTTCATGCGCCAAATGCAAGGCGGTGGCGGACGAGGGGCTTTATCTTTTGGTAAAAGCCGTGCACGCATGTTAGAAGAAGACCAAGTTAAAGTGACTTTTGCAGATGTGGCAGGAGTTGATGAAGCTAAAGATGAAGTAACTGAATTAGTTGAATTTTTACGTGACCCCGGTAAATTCCAAAACCTAGGTGGAAAAATTCCACGTGGTGTTTTAATGGTAGGTTCCCCAGGGACAGGTAAAACGCTATTAGCCCGTGCGATTGCTGGAGAGGCTAAAGTTCCTTTCTTCACCATTTCAGGATCTGATTTTGTTGAAATGTTTGTTGGGGTGGGTGCATCACGTGTACGTGATATGTTTGAACAAGCAAAAAAACATGCACCTTGCATTATCTTTATTGATGAGATTGATGCTGTGGGTCGTCATCGTGGCGCAGGCTTAGGCGGTGGGCATGATGAACGTGAGCAAACCTTAAACCAATTATTGGTTGAAATGGATGGCTTTGAAGGCAATGAAGGCGTTATTGTTATTGCAGCAACTAACCGTCCTGATGTGTTAGATCCTGCCTTATTACGTCCGGGACGTTTTGACCGTCAAGTGGTGGTACCATTACCTGATATTCGTGGTCGTGAGCACATCTTAAAAGTACATATGCGTAAAGTGCCTATCTCTGATGATGTGAATCCTTCTGTGATTGCACGAGGTACACCGGGGTTTTCTGGTGCTGATTTAGCCAACTTAGTCAATGAAGCTGCTTTATTTGCTGCGCGTGGCAATAAGCGTCTTGTTGAAATGAATGAGTTTGAAAAAGCCAAAGATAAAATTCTGATGGGAACAGAACGTAAATCGATGGTAATGAGTGAAGATGATAAGAAATTAACTGCTTATCATGAAGCTGGCCACGCTATTGTAGGACGTTTAGTCCCAGGGCATGATCCTGTCTATAAAGTCAGTATTATCCCACGTGGACGTGCCTTAGGGGTCACCATGTTCTTACCAGAACAAGATCGTCTAAATTACTCTAAAGAGCAGTTAGAAAGCCAAATCTCAACCTTATTTGGTGGACGTATTGCAGAGGCGATTATCTTTGGTGATGAGCATGTGACCACGGGTGCTAGTAATGATATTCAACGTGCAACGGATTTATCCCGTAAAATGGTGACTAAATGGGGCTTATCTGCACGTTTAGGTCCATTAATGTATGAAGAAGATGATGGTGAAGTATTCTTGGGACACCAAGTTACACAGCATAAAATGGTCTCTGATGAAACAGCACATATTATTGATAAAGAAGTACGCGCCTTAGTGGATACAAACTATGCACGTGCAGAGCAATTATTACGTGAAAACATGAGTATTTTACATAATATGGCAGATGCGTTAATCAAATATGAAACCATTGATTCAGCGCAACTTGATATCTTAATGGAGGGTAAAACCCTTGCTGATATCGAAGAGAAAAAAGATGATCCATCCGATAATGATGACATCACAAAAGGTGAAGATGCCAGTGAATCAAATGATACTGATGAAGCTGATACCTTAAAAACGAAAGATGGAAAAATTGGTGGACCTGCAAGTTCTCACTAATACCTGATATATTAAGGCTATATTTATAGCTTTAATCAGGTCATCACTATTTATCATTCAAGAGCTGTCTTTATAGGCGGCTCTTTTTTTTGGTAATTATTATGTTGAGTAAAAAAACTAACGCTACATTGCCACAGGTGATGGGGATTTTGAATGTCACCCCAGACTCTTTTTCAGATGGTGGGCAATTTATTCATCTTGATAAAGCTTTATATCATGCAGAGCAGCTCTATCAACAAGGGGCTGATATTATTGATATTGGTGGGGAATCAACACGCCCTAATGCAGCTATTGTGTCTGTAGAAGAAGAACTAGAGCGTGTGATCCCGCTTCTTGAACGTATTAAAGCAGAACTACCTGTAGAGATTTCTGTGGATACCTATAAGCCTAAAGTGATGGCTGCTGCGATTGAGGCAGGGGCAAATCTCATTAATGATGTACGGGCGTTACAGGAGGTAGGGGGAGCTGAGCTGCTTGCATTACACCCTCATGTCTCTGTGTGTCTAATGCATATGCAGGGGACTCCACAAACGATGCAAGATCAGCCATTTTATGAAAATATAGTGGAAGAGATTAAACTTTTTTTAAAAAATCGTGTACAGCATTGTGATAATGCAGGTATATTACCTGAAAATATTATGTTAGATGTTGGGTTTGGGTTTGGTAAAACGTTGGCACATAATTTATTATTAATGCGTGAACTTCATCAGTTTGTTGCATTAGGCTACCCTGTTTTAGTCGGCGTATCACGTAAATCAATGATTGGTAATGTGTTAAATAAAACCACAGATCAACGTTTATACGGTGGCTTAGCTTTAGCTACTTTAGCGGTACAACAAGGGGCTACTCTTATTCGCACACATGATATCACTGAAACTGTTGACTGTATTAAAATAGTACAGGCTGTGATGCAAAGTTAGTCTTATTATTTTTAAGACTGAGCACCTGATTTATAAATAGGCTACGTATTAACTTACAATGCCTTTTTAAATGAGACTATTGTCCCTATTATAGGGCAAGGTCAGTTAAAATAGATAAAATAATGAATAGTTTAATATAACTCAAAACCTTTTTGTTAAGTAAGTATTAAGCATTCATTAATTTAAAATATTAGTATGGATATTATGAAAAATACACTTTTATCACTTTCTTTAGGGGCTTGCTTTAGCCTATTAACTCCTTATACTGCTATTGCAGCAACGGCTGAAAACTTAGAAGCTACTGCAGCAAAAGTAGTGGCTCCTGCTGTTGCAGAAATTAAAAAAGATAGCAGTACACATAATCATACTCAGGATGGCTCACATAGCCACATGGCTCCTCAAGCTATGGAAGTTGAGTTAGAGGAAATTGCTAAAGAGACAGAAGAGCTTTTAAAGAAAAATAAAGCTGAATTAAAAAGTTACCCAGAGATGGTTAAAGCAATTAGCACTTATATGAATGCATGGCAAAAACAAGATTTTGCAACCATGCACAGTTTAGAAAACTGGAAAAGTGCAAACCCACTTAATTTAACTCAATATATTCAAAGTTTTGATAGTGACTTCAGAGTACATTCATGGAAAGTAACTAAAATTGCTAAAGAAGGGGTAGAAGGGGAGCATCGTGTTTTAGTATTGATTACACATAACCCACCTAAACAAGTCGCGGCATTAATCCCAGCAGGTAAAACTGTACGCTCTACTTTAATTCAATGGTGGGAACAAGACAAAGATAAAAAAGTTTCGCATTTATTTCATGTTGAAAATCGCCGTTTACTCAAGCCTGAATTACTTAATCCTTTAAGTAAAGAAGCAGGGGCTGTGAATGCAACACCTGAGAAATAAGCTATTTTTAGTTACTTTATAGTAAAGTGTAGCTCGTAAATGCTATTGTAATGGCGTTATATACAACGTCATTACAATAAAACAAATATTGTGATAATATTAATTTACATTGATATTTCTATCGTCCCCATTTGATATCTCTATTCACTTCTTAGTAATATTACCTTTTTAGGATAACAAAACACTTTTTGTCTTAATGCCCTAATAGGTAATGTATAATGCCCAAAAAATTTTACTCCTCCCCTGATACAGTATTGATTAATCATATAAAGAATGTATTAGCCAGTTATGGCATTAAAAGTTTTCTAAAAAATGAATTCTTAGGAGGAGGTGTTGGAGAAATTCCTTATAACGAATGCTGGGTAGAGTTGTGGTTAAGTAGTGAGAAAGATGAAGCTAAAGCACACCCTATTTTAGCAGATATTATTACTGAACCTGCAAAAACAGAAACATGGCATTGTACACGTTGTGGTGAAAAGCTAGAGGGGCAATTTACACACTGCTGGCAATGTGGGGAAAGTCGTTATCGTGAATAAATAGATTAAATTTGGATACTTTATTGATCTCTTTTTCTGTTCTGGTTACCATTTTGCCAAAACTAATACTGCTAATGTGAGCTATTTTAAGCAGGTAACACTTGAAATATAACTAATCTGACAACAGCATATTACTTCATATTTCTATTTTACTTATCAGTATTCACCACTGATTTCTATTCCTATACCAACTGGTACTACTTATATGACAACTGCCGACAAGAAAAATTCTGATAAAAGAGTATGGTACAAAGAGCCCTATGTATGGTTTATTCTCTTTTTTCCTTTTGTTGCTGTCGTGGCGGGCATGTACACCATCTATCTTGCAGTAGAGTCTGATGATGGTTTAGTGGTCAATGATTACTACAAACATGGGATGGAAATTAATCTTACCTTAGGACTTGATAAGCAAGCAACAGATTATGGTTTACAAGCACAGTTAGATTTTAACACAGAGCAAAAATCTATTATTCTTGTTCTATCTAATGCAGTGGATAATTTTAGTTATCCTGAGAAAATTTTAGGTTTATTTGCATATAAAACACAAGCAGGATCAGATAAGGAAGTAAACTTTCAGCGTATTGCTGATAATACTTATAAAGGTGATTTACCTGAATTACGTGAAGGGGCATGGCACTTTCAATTGGCAGGAAAAGATTGGCGTTTACTAGATACTGTGAATACACCTTTAGTGGAAAAAAGTTTAACTATTGTTCCACATTATAAAGAAAGCTAAATACGTAAGCTTCCCCCACTGACAATAGTATTGCATATATACTATGATAGCTTAGCTTTAAAGCTCATATAAATTTAATTTTTTATCATACTTTAAAAGCAAGCTTACAAGAAGGGGGGAAGTACTCCCACGCAAAAATGCGTGGAAAATACCCAAAAACTTGCTATGATGCGTGTTTTTATTCTTTTGCGCGGGATAAGTAATCACCCGTACGTGTATCCACTTTAATTAACTCTCCAGTACTGATAAATAAGGGAACACGTACCACAGCACCCGTTTCAAGGGTTGCAGGTTTTGTTCCCCCTGTTGCGGTATCACCTTTCATCCCAGGGTCAGTTTCAGTGACCTCTAAGGTAACAAAGTTAGGGGCTGCAACAGAAAGTGGGGCATTATTCCATAGTGTAATAACACACGACTCTTGACCCTTTAACCATTTTGTTGCATCGCCTACAGCTGTTAGCTCTGCCGCATACTGTTCAAAGGTTTCAGGTACCATAAAATGGTAGAATTCCCCATCATTGTAGACATACTCCATATCAATCTCGATCACATCAGCAAGCTCGAGACTTTCACCTGATTTAAAAGTACGCTCTACTGTACGACCTGTTTTTAAATTACGTAATTTAACGCGGTTAAAAGCTTGACCTTTACCCGGTTTTACAAACTCGTTTTCAACAATAGAACATGGATCATCATCAAGAATAAGTTTTACACCTGATTTAAATTCATTCGTACTAATAGTCGCCATATAAACTCCTTACTAACATGTTAAAAAAATTTATCTTATGATAACTGAAATTCATTCTCCTTGGCAGCCTCGTGCTAATACCCAAGACTGGCAATCTGAACTCCGCCATGCTATATCAAATCCTGTAGAATTATTGGAATTACTGGAGCTACCTACCCAGCATATTGCCAATATTCTCACAGTTAAACAAAAATTTAATTTACGTGTTCCACGTGGTTATGTGGCACGTATGCGTAAAGGGGATTTTAATGACCCCTTATTACGCCAAGTCCTTCCCCTAAAAGAAGAACGTAAAGCCAGTACTGGATTTGGTCTTGATCCTGTTGGAGATTTGATGTCTGAAAAATCCCCAGGGTTTTTACATAAGTACCACGGGCGTGCTTTAATTGTCACCACAGGTGCTTGTGCCATTCATTGTCGCTATTGTTTCCGCCAGCACTTTGATTACGGTAAAACAAAGCAACGTTATCATGATCATATTGTGGAACAAATTGCCGCAGATCCTTCTATTTCTGAAATTATTCTCAGTGGTGGGGATCCACTTAGTTTATCTGATCAACGCTTAACTACTTTAACGCAAGCTTTAGCACGTATTCCTCATATTAAACGTTTACGCTTACATACACGTTTACCCATTGTATTACCTGAACGTGTTAATGATGATTTATTAGCTTGGCTAAGCAGTACAGGCTTGCAAACGGTGATCGTAGTTCATGCTAATCATGCCAATGAAATTGATCAAACGGTTGGGGATGCATTGCAACAACTGGTACACGAAGGATTTACTGTACTTAATCAAGCTGTTTTACTTAAAGGGGTGAATGATAATATTGATGCATTAGTGGCATTACAAGAACGTTTATTTATGTATCAAGTATTACCTTATTATTTGCATATGCTTGATAAAGTGAAAGGGGCGGCTCATTTTGATGTCCCACTTGCCACAGCACAGGCATTAATGGAACAGCTACGTATACGTTTACCAGGTTATCTTGTGCCAAAACTTGTACGTGAAATTGCAGGTAAACCGTATAAACAACCTTTATAATACAGTATGTTAAATAGTAAAAATAATGTAGATAATACCGTATTATGACAAGAAAGAAATAATACGCTTATCCATTTTTTAGGGATACTAAGGATGCCATGTAGGATAAAGAGGCACACTATAATGTGCCTCTAATCAATTTTTATAATTATAATACGGTGTTTAAACTGTGTAAATTGTCATTTTATTTACGCTTATAAACCCATCATGTATCACTCTGAATTATTAGATTTCTCTTGTTGGATACGTTGATAAATCTCCTCCCTATGCACGGCAATCGACTTGGGTGCATTCACACCAATACGTACTTGATTGCCTTTTACGCCTAACACCGTCACTGTGACATCATCACCTATCATCAGTGATTCACCAACACGCCTTGTCAAAATAAGCATAGTTTCCTCCTAGTTTTACGCTTTCGGTGTCAGGTTCGGTTTGTCCTTAACACCCCACCTCTATACTGCTTCCTCCAACTTAAAAGCAGTATGTAATGCTCTTACACCAAGCTCTAAGTATTTTTCATCGACCACAACAGAGATTTTAATCTCGGATGTTGAAATTAATAAAATATTAATCCCTTCGTCAGCTAATGCTTTAAACATATCACTTGCAATCCCAGCATGTGAGCGCATTCCTACACCCACTAATGAGATTTTTACAATACGATCATCACCAATGACTTCTTTCACACCCAATTCTTTTGCTGTATCGTTTAAAATACCTAATGCTTTTTTGTAATCATTACGATGAACAGTGAAGGTAAAGTCAGTGGTGCCATCTTCACTGATATTTTGCACAATCATATCCACTTCAATATTGGCATCTGCAATATGTCCAAGAATTTGATAGGCAATACCCGGTTTATCAGGCACACCAACAATTGTTAATTTAGCTTCATCACGGTTAAACGCGATACCAGAAATGAGTGCTTTTTCCATGCTTTCATCCTCAGGGCCAATCAATGTACCTTCACCCTCTTCAAAAGAGGATAGCACACGGATTGGTACATTGTATTTACTTGCGAATTCTACAGAGCGTATTTGTAATACTTTAGAGCCAAGACTTGCCATTTCAAGCATTTCTTCAAAACTGATATGTTCCATACGACGTGCATGGGGCTCAACACGTGGGTCAGTGGTATAAACGCCATCAACATCCGTATAAATTTGGCATTCATCGGCTTTTAATGCTGCGGCTAAAGCAACGGCCGTGGTATCAGAACCACCGCGCCCTAATGTGGTGATATTGCCTGCTTCATCCACACCTTGGAAGCCTGCTACCACAATAATATGACCTTGATCTAAATCGTAACGGATTTTCTTATCATCAATATCAAGAATACGCGCTTTATTATGAGAATCATCTGTTAAAATACGAACTTGCCCACCAGTGTAAGAACGAGCAGCTGCTCCCATTTCTTCTAATGCAATGCATAATAATGCAATGGTGACCTGTTCCCCTGTGGAAACCAGCACATCAAACTCACGGGGTTTAGGGTGTTCAGTAATTTCATGTGCTAAACCAATTAGACGGTTTGTTTCACCACTCATGGCTGATACGACTACAATGACATCGTCACCACGTTGGCGCGCCGCATTGGCTTTTTTAGCAACATTTTGAATACGTTCAATTGTGCCAACAGAAGTCCCACCGTATTTTTGTACAATTAGTGCCATATGCCTTTATTATGTCCCTGTGTAAAAGGTGATGAAACCCTTTTTATTAAGTATAGGAAATATCCTAGTTAAGTCGTATTTTTTATTAGCCCCTGCAAAATACGTACGCAAAATTGTCAGTCTTATACTAATAAAAAATAAAGGTAATATAGTTGTGTGATACGCTACTCAGAAAGAGGTGTGTTATACACTGATTAGATGATTTGTGTAGATTATTAAAGATAGTTGCTATGATTTATTTCTCTCTTCCTTACTCAAAAAATGATAGGAAGAGAGAAATGAGAATGATACAGCTTAATAGCTTATGCCATACGCTCTTCTACCCATGCTTGTACACTTTGTAAAGCACTAGGTAGTTGTGCAGGTTCGCTACCACCTGCTTGTGCCATATCAGGACGACCGCCTCCACGTCCCCCAACTTGTTGGGCTACGTAGTTAATCAGCTCACCTGCTTTAATTTGCTTACTTAGCTCTTTAGTCACCCCTGCAACGAGTACCACTTTATCATCGTTGACAGTGCCTAAAACAACAATCGCTGATCCCAGTTTAGATTTAAGTTGATCTAAAGTATCACGCAATTGCTTGACTTCAATGTTATCAAGCTGTGCAGCCAGTACTTTTGCACCATTAATATCTGCTGCTTGGCTGACTAAATCACTACCTTGGTTGCTGGCAATTTTAGCTTTAAGCTGGGCAATATCTTTTTCATTTTGGCGATTTTGCTCCAGTAATTGCTGGATACGCTCATTTAAATTATCACGCGGGGTTTTTAAACTACTGGCTAAATTAGTCAGGGTTAAATCAACATGAGTCACCCATTCTAATGCATAAGTACCTGTCACCGCTTCAATACGGCGTACCCCTGCGGCAATCCCTGATTCAGAAGTGATTTTAAATAAACCAATATCCCCTGTTTGATTGACATGAGTCCCCCCACATAATTCAACCGATACATCACCCATTGATAAAACACGTACATCATCAGCATATTTTTCACCAAATAGTGCCATCGCGCCACTTTCAACCGCAGCATCTAATGACATCACTTTAGTGTCAACATTTAAATTTAACATAATGTGTTGATTAACTAGTCTTTCAATCCCTGCCAGTTGCTCAGGAGTAATGGCTTCAAAGTGAGCAAAGTCAAATCGTAAACGCTCTCCTTCAACCAATGAGCCTTTTTGTTTAACATGCTCACCAAGAATATTACGTAACGCTGAATGTAATAAATGGGTAGCAGAGTGGTTACGCGCAATGGCGGCGCGTAAAGGACGATCAATTTTTGCTTGTAAGCTATCGCCTACAGATACCATGCCTTGTTTAACCGTACCAACGTGTCCATTTACATCATCCATTTTTTGGGTGGTACTAACCGTGAACTGGGCTTCTTTATTGCTTAATTCCCCTGTATCACCCACTTGCCCCCCTGATTCAGCATAAAATGGGGTACGATCTAGAATAATACGCCCTTGCTGCCCAAGGCTTAATGTATCAACGGCTTTACCGTCTGCAAACAAGGCAACCACTGTGGCATCATTTTCATTATCACTGTAGCCTGTAAATTCACTACTTGCCTCAATATTATAGGCTTCTTTTTCCCAGTTACCTTCAAATTGGCTGCCTTGGCGCGCACGTTGACGTTGTGCTTCCATCAGTTGCTCAAACTGCTCTGTATCAACACTTAATTCCCGCTCGCGAGCAATATCAGCGGTTAAATCAACAGGGAAACCATAGGTATCATACAATTTAAATGCAATATCACCTGTAATCACAGAGCCATCAAGTTGACTGATGGCTTCTTCTAATACACGCATACCATGATCAAGTGTGGTAGCAAACCGCTCTTCTTCTTGCTTAATCACGCGCTCGACAACATCGGTGACTTTACGCAATTCTGGGTAAGCCTCTCCCATTTGTGCATCTAAATCTTTCACTAATTGGTGGAAGAAAAGACCACGAATACCTAGCTTATGACCATGACGAATGGCACGGCGTAGAATACGGCGTAATACATAGCCACGTCCTTCATTAGAGGGGACAACCCCATCTACAATTAAGAAAGCACAAGCACGAATATGATCGGCAATCACACGTAATGAACCAATACTATAATCATGCTCATCAGCAATATCGCCTACCGCTTTTAATAAAGCTTGGAATAAATCAATTTCATAATTACTGTGTACGTGTTGTAAGACCGCTGCTAAACGCTCTAAACCCATGCCTGTATCAACAGATGGTTTTGGTAAAGGAGTGAGTGTACCGCTGGTATCACGATTATATTGCATGAACACAAGGTTCCAAATCTCAATATATCGATCCCCATCTTCTTCAGGACTACCCGGAGGACCTCCTGCAACATCTTCACCATGATCATAAAAGATTTCACTACATGGACCACAAGGACCTGTATCGCCCATGCTCCAAAAATTATCTTTTTCACCACAACGAGAAAAGCGAGTAGGATCAACTTTAAGCTCTTTTAACCAAATATCTTCTGCTTCTTGGTCATCTTCATAAACAGTGATCCATAATTTTTCTTTAGGAAGCTTTAACTCTTCGGTTAAAAACTTCCATGCATAATTAATGGCTTCACGTTTAAAGTAATCTCCAAAACTGAAGTTACCTAACATTTCAAAAAATGTATGATGACGTGCGGTATATCCCACATTATCTAAATCGTTATGTTTACCCCCTGCGCGGACACAACGCTGGCAGGTGACGGCACGGTTATAACTACGTTGCTCTGTGCCAAGAAAGGTTTCTTTAAACTGCACCATACCCGCATTGGTAAATAATAAGGTGGGGTCATTGGCAGGTACAAGGGGACTGCTGGCAACAAGGGTGTGCCCTTGTGACTGGAAATATTCTAGAAATGCTTTTCGCAAATCGGCAACATTGCTAACCATAAAACGTGCTCATCTTGAACCATGATAGAAAGGGAGTTATGCCATTTATTTAATGTGATATATTTTTATATCACCGTATTATCTATTTAGATAATGGCGTAAATAGTGATAGTGGCGTTAAAAATTCATCATTATATCATAGAAACAAATAAGTATACGGCTTGTATTGATGTCACAATTTGAGGCAATACAGGCTAAGGGGGTTGTTTAAGTGTATTTATTATTCAGTGAGGGGGACATAATAGAAAGTAGATAGCGTTTAATTACTGGCAAAAGCTAGATAAGGTAAAACCTTTTGTTTGAACTTGATGAAGTAATTGTAAAAATTTATTATCTGATAATGGGCGGCTGAGTAAATAGCCTTGTGCAATTTCACAATTTTTTAAATGTAAAAAAGCCAGTTGTTTTGTAGTTTCAACCCCTTCGGCAACCACTGATAATTGTAAGCCATGTGCCATCGCAATAATCGTAGAAGTAATCGCTGCATCATCTTTATTGCTACAAATATCATTAATAAATGATTTATCAATTTTCAAGGTATCTACAGGGAAATGCTTTAAGTAGCTCAATGATGAATAACCTGTACCAAAGTCATCAATCGCAATTTTAATCCCCATTTTTTTAAATGTGTTAAACATACTTAAACCATTTTCATCATCACTTTTGTGTGTCTGCATTAATACACTTTCAGTTAATTCTAATTCTAAATAATTGGGATCAAATTGGGTTTGATACAATACTTTTTGGACAGTATGTAATAAATTAGAGTGTTGAATTTGGTAGCTGGAGACATTCACAGCGATACATAAATTATTAAAACCTTGATCTTGCCATTTTTTTGCTTGTTTACAAGCGGTATATAATACCCATTCTCCAATAGGAATAATTAGCCCAATTTCTTCTGCTAAGGGAATAAATATATCAGGGCTAACATAACCTAATTCAGGATGTTTCCAGCGTAGCAAAACTTCAGCACCAACTAATACCCCAGAGCGTAGAGCCATTTGAGGTTGATAGTGTAAATGTAACTCATCACGCTCTAATGCACGACGTAATTGACTTTCTAAATATAATCGTTTTACTGCAACATCATTCATCTCATTAGCAAAAAACTGATACCTATTTTTACCAGCAAGTTTAGCTCGGGACATAGCTGTGTTGGCATGTTTTAATAAAGTTTCAGCACTGTTTCCATCATCAGGGGAAACACTGATCCCAATTGTGGCAGTCATAACAATATCATGCCCTTTAAGCATTAAAGGCTCACTGATAATATTTAATATTTTTTGAGCAAGTTGGCTGGCTTCTTTTACAGGATTATTTGATATTAATGCAACGCTAAATTCATCTCCATTAAGTCGTGCTGAGCGCGCATCATTAGGAATACAATTGACAATACGTTGTGCAATAAGGCTTAATAATTCATCTCCTAGTGCTTGCCCTAAAGAATCATTAATAATTTGAAAGCTATCTAAATCAATACACAAAACAGCAATAGCTTTAGTTGTATAATGAAGACTATGTAGCGTTTGATAAATATGTTTACTGAGTAAATGACGGTTTGCTAGCCCCGTTAATGGATCGTAATTGGCTAAATAAACTAATTTTTCTTCTGTTTCAACAAGGCGGCGGTAGCGGTTAAGGCGAGTAATAGTACGAATACGTGCTCGTAGTTCAGCTTGATCAAAAGGCTTTGTCATAAAATCATCAGCCCCTGCTTCAATCCCCCGCAACCGAGACTCACGATCACCTAAACCTGTTACCATCACAACAGGTAATTCAGCTAAACGTGTATTTTGACGCAAACGTCGACAGACTTCAAAGCCATCCATCTCAGGCATCATGACATCTAACAGCATTACATCAGGCATGACTTTTTCTGCTTTAAGTAAAGCTTCTTTTCCATTTTCTGCAAAAACTAATTGATAGCCTTCACTTTCTAGTAATAAGCCAACTGTATGACGTGATACAATTTCGTCATCAACAATTAGAATGATACTTTTATCCGTCATAGTAACATTTAAAAACCTTATTTATATTCTATGGTGTATTTTTTTTTATAAAGTACTGTAATTGATTACTGAGTTTTTCATAATTAAAAGGTTTGCAAATCACTGCATTAGCTCCCATATTAATACAACGTTGCTTGGCTGTTGCATCATCCCAAGCTGTCACCATTATAATGGGTACATTCTTTAAGCGATTATTTAAGCGTAAACGCCGACAGACTTCAAACCCTGTAATACCAGGCATCATTACATCCAGTAAAATGAGATCAGGAATGATACCTGCTGCTTTTTCTAAGCCTTCCTCACCATCTTCTGCAAAAACAAGTGTATAACCATCAGAATCTAATAATGCTTCAATGGTATAACGTGATACTACTTCATCATCAATAATTAAAATTGTTGCATTTTTATTCATAAAATAATGATTATCTCCTGCTTGGTTCATATTTTGCTTATACTATATAGCATATATATGAATGTTTTGGTGGTAACCTGTATGGTTATTTTATATGTATTTATTGCTAATATAGCATGTATAGTCAGCTTATATATAACCTTGTTTTATTCGTTGTAATCTGCTTACTGTATATATTGTGACTATCATAAAATAAATGTTTTATCTCTTTAATAAAACTGAAGGTAAACTTGACAATAAAATAATATAACGAGGTATAAACAAGTAGTACTTATATTTAAAGTGGATTAATTTGCTAGGTACTATTTATAATAGTACCTATGGTTAAATTATAAAAATTTGAACAAATATGTAAGTATAAAAATTTAGCTCAGCAACAAATAAAAACTTAGAGACAGCATAGATAATTTCATGTGTTATTTATAATAATTATGCTCAATACTAAACTTATTTAGTTACATCACTATTTTTATGTTGCTATACCGATAAGGATGGAAGTTTATGAAAACTATTACTATTTCTGTGCCTGATAATGTTGCTCAACGTTTAGATAAGCTTGTTGACGCATTAAGTGAAGATTATATTAGTGTTAATACATCTGAAGTGACAGGACAAGATGCATTATTAACGGATTTATTAATTCTAGGTTTAGATGAAATAGCCGCAGGAGAGGCAGAATTCCCCGATGATGATTGATAAGTATTATATTTTAGGGAGGGGCTATTTTATTGATAATGGCTCCTTACCATCTCATGCTTAGCTGTAATTATAAGGTGCGGGGTTAAAAGAGGCACTTATTAAGCAATGCCTCCCTTCCTTAATTATCTATCTAAAAGAAAAAAATAAATGGGCTTTTTTCCAAGTGATAGCGAAGAGACCTCCCCATTGATACAAGGCTAAACCTGATAATATTGCCATAGTACCTATCCAAACATGTATTTCTAACGCTTCATTATTTAAGCTCATCCCTAAAAATAAAGCTAAAACAGGTGTGATTAATGTAATCAAGGCTGTTTTGGTTGCTCCAACATGATTTAATACATAGAAATACATAATGAACCCAACAACTGATCCAAATATTCCTAAATAGCTGATTGCAGCCAAAGCTTTAAATGAAATATCCGTTGGAGGGTGTACGTCCATGATCCAACCTGTTAATAAATATAAAGGTAAAGCTGTTAATAATCCACCAGTAGTTAAGGCTAATGGGCTTAAATTATGAGGGATTGATTTTAACCATACACTGCTACCACTGTGTAATGATACCGCAATAAATAATGCACCAAAGCCATATATTGATTGAGGTGAGTTAGCAACTTCAGCATTAAAAATAATACTTAGACCAATTACTCCCATTATCATTCCCCCCCACTGTATAGCAGTGATTTGTTCGGATTTAACCCAAAAAACAGATAGCAAACTGGCAACAATAGGTGTAAAACCAAATAAAACAGAAATTAAGCCAGAGGATACAAATTGTGATGCATAATAGGTCATAGATAATGCCGCGTACATACTTATACTTGCTATGGCATAAGCATAACAAGCCTGTTTATCCCACCGTAATCTCACTTTAAATAAAGCCATAATAATAAGACATAAGATGGTCCCTATTATCATTCTGCCTGTGGCACCCACTAAAAAATGCCCTGCTTCAGCACTCCATTTAATTGCTAAAGGGGTTGTCGTCCAAATAATAATCATACCTAGGTATGCGCTGATAACTGCCATTTTTTCTTGCTCCTAAAACGCAAAAAGGCCACAAATGTATAAGACATTTGTGGCCTTTTTGTAATCGTAAATTATTTAAATTAATTTATTTCATTATATCGTATTACAAAACCTCAGGACGCAAACGTCTGTATGCGGTGTGGGAATAAGCCCACGCCACATCACACATCGGCGTTGTAGGTTTGGTACGTAATAAGACATAGCCCATCATCATAACTTATTATTATTAGCTGTCAAGCAATACATGATGTTGGGTTTTTTGCATCTATCATCTACCCTATGGTTTTTTATAACAGTGTTTTTCTTTGATAAAATTAATATATCCAAATTAATTTGGAAGGTTTGAGAAAGCTGGACTATTCCCCACTTGATTCTGTCACTCTCAATACTTCTTCCACACTGGTTAAACCTTGGTAGGCTTTTAACCAACCGTCATCACGTAAAGAACGATACCCTTGTTCACGAGCAAGTTTACGCATTTCTCCCACAGGTTTACGATTTAAAATCATCTCTTGCATTTCAGCAGAAATATAAACGAGTTCATAAATCCCCACCCGTCCTTGGTAACCTGTCCCTTGGCAAGCTTCACAGCCTACAGGGGCTAACCATTGTGGAGAAGTGTGCTGTAATGCTTCAGGTAAAATATGATTAACACGTTGGGCAACATGAGAGGAAACGTTTGTAGGGGTAGCACAGTGAGTACATAAACGCCGTACTAATCGTTGTGCTTGCACTGCACGTAATGCTGTAGAAACTAAAAAAGGTTCAACCCCCATATCGGTTAAACGGGTAAATGCACTGACTGCATCATTGGTATGTAAGGTAGAGAGTACCATATGTCCTGTTAAAGAGGCTTGAATGGCAATTTCAGAAGTTTCTAAGTCTCGTATCTCCCCAATCATCACAATATCAGGATCTTGCCGTAAGATAGAACGTAATGCCCCCGCAAAAGTTAGCCCAATCTCGCTATGTGTTTGTACCTGTGTCACCCCTTTTAGTTTATATTCCACAGGATCTTCAACCGTGATGATTTTTTGCTTACGCGTATTAATTTCATCAAGGGCAGCATATAAAGTAGTAGATTTTCCTGATCCTGTTGGCCCTGTGACTAAAATAATCCCATTTGGCTCCTTTACCCATTGAACAAAACTATCTAAATGATCAGGTAAGAAACCGAGGTGATCAAGGCGGCTTGTTTGGCGTTCTTTCGGTAATAAACGCATGACAATAGATTCACCTTGTACTTCAGGTAAACATGACACTCGAATATCCAATTCTTGCCCACTGACACGAATATTTAAACGTCCATCTTGTGGTAAACGACGTTCTGCAATATCCAGCCCTGAAATTAATTTTATTCGTGATGCAATAGCATTAAAACGTTCTTTAGGTAAGGCAAGATGTTCATATAACACCCCATCAACACGATAACGTACAAAAAATTGATCTTCTTCGGGTTCAACATGCACATCCGAGGCGCGTTTATCAATTGCCTGAGAAAACATGTTATTGACAAACTCAACAACAGGCGCGCCTTCTGCCAATTCACGTAAATGCCCAATATCATCACTTGCCCATGCTGTCTCTTCTACATGTGCTTTTGATAATAAATCAATGGCACGATCTAAGTTTTGATTACGGGTTAAGCCCCATATGACCTCTTGATCAGGAAAATGATGATAAAATACCTCTTGAATCGTATCATCTAGTGGATCACGAGCTAAACAACATACCACTTTTTCATTGGCATACCATGCCACCAACTCTTGATCTAACCACCAATCTTTTTCAATTCCTGTTGCCTCAATAACCGCTAAAAATTCACTGCTATCAATAGGAATATCTTCTTGCTTAATCACAGGTAACTCTAATTGTTTAGAGAGTGTAGCCAGTAAATTATCTTCTGAAATCGCCCCAATCCGAACCAGAATGGCACCAATCCGCCCACCAAAACGTTGTTGAAATTCAAGTGCCCGCTGAATATCTGCTTCAGAAGCAATATTATCAGCGACTAACATTTCTCCCAAATAGGGGGGTATAGTATTATCAGTTGTGGAGAGTTCATCTGTGGCAGTCACAGTCGTTCCTACAATATAAAGAATAGAGTGATTGAATACATAAACATCATCTAATGATGTGAATAGTTAACTTGAAGAACAAGTGCACTAGCTATCATACCTTAAAGTTAAGCGACTATAAAAAAGAGCAGGAGAAAAATTATTTTTGGCTAAAAATAAAGCATCATGTATACTGCGTGGTTGGGTATCATTTCTATATAAGTTTATATAAGGAAATCAATCGTGGATTTACAACTGTCCAATCGCGTACAAGCAGTCAAACCATCACCAACTTTAGCGGTGACTGCGCGTGCTGCAGAAATGCGAGCAGCAGGGCATGATATTATTGGTTTAGGTGCAGGGGAACCTGATTTTGATACGCCTGAGCATATCAAGCAAGCAGCAAAAGATGCTTTAGATAAAGGGCATACAGGTTACACTGCGGTTGATGGTATTCCTGCATTAAAACAAGCTATTGCTGATAAATTAGCGCGTGATAATGGCTTAGAGTACACAGCTAAACAAGTACTTGTTTCTTCTGGTGGTAAACACAGTATTTTCAACTTACTTCAAGCTTTAATTAACCCTGGTGATGAAGTTATTATCCCTGCGCCATACTGGGTATCTTACCCTGATATGGTTTTATTAGCAGAAGGGAAACCTGTTATTGTTGAAGCAGGAATTGAGCAGCAGTTTAAAATTACTGCGGATCAGTTAGAAGCAGCTATTACAGATAAAACCCGCTTATTCTTCATGAATAGCCCATCTAACCCAACAGGTGTGAACTACACAGAAACTGAATTAGCCTCATTAGGTGCTGTGTTAGCCAAGCACCCACAAATTGTGGTTGCCACTGATGACATGTATGAGCACATTTTATGGGAAGGTGCACCGTTTAAAAATATCTTAAACGCAACACCAGAACTTTACGAACGTACTATTGTCTTAAATGGTGTCTCTAAAGCCTATGCCATGACAGGCTGGCGTATTGGGTATGCAGCAGGTCCTGAGAAATTAATTGGTGCAATGAAAAAAATCCAATCTCAAAGTACTTCTAACCCAACCTCTATTTCACAGTATGGTGCATTAGAAGCTTTAACAGGTGATCAAAGCTTTATTGCAGGTATGTTAGAACAATTCAAAAAACGTCATGACTTTGTTTTTGAATCCTTATTAAAAATTGAAGGGGTCGCATGTACACCTGCACAAGGAACTTTCTACATTTTCCCTGATTTCCGTAAAGTGATCGAACGTTTAGGCATGAAAAGTGACATTGAATTAAGTGAATACTTAATTGAAAAAGCAGGGGTTGCTTTAGTACCAGGGTCTGCATTTGGTGCAGATGGTTATGCGCGTATCTCTTTTGCAACCAGTATGGAAAACTTAGAAAAAGCGATGCAGCGTTTACAAGATGCATTAAATAAATAAAATAGAACCTACCTCTATTTTATAATATAAAAAACCTGTAAAAGTTATTTTTACAGGTTTTTTATTGTCTAAGATAAACTAAAAAATTGTGTCATAACAAATAAATAATAGGATTTACTGAGTTATTTTGACTGTTGCCACTTTCTAAGTGTATCTTTGCTATATCCCTCTTTTAAGCAATTACTTTCAATCACCATATTATTTGGCTTATTGTAAATATATTTAATATTTTCCTCACACAAAAATTTTATCATAAGTTAATTTTTTTGTATAAAAATTGCATAATAACATCTTTGATTACACTATATATTGATATAAAAAACACTATGATTAATAAATAACTAGATTTTTAAGATGTTGATTTTATAAAATTAAAAGCATTAAAAATAAAAAAATAATAGTTTTTTTGTGAATTTTATTTTTAAATGTAAAATTAGTAATCAATGTAATTTATTTAAAGCCGTTTCCTATCAATAAATATTTAATATGAAATATACCATGTTTTATTAAATATCTATATTATGGTAATATGCTTTTACGCTTATATCTTTTGTTTTCCATAAGTTATCAATGTGATATTTATATTATATTTTTGCTCTAATTTAACTATGTAAGGGAAAATGTTTAATAATTGTAATAAAAAGCACTTCTATTTGTGTTATAAACTATTCTGGCTTTTTATCGCTTTAACTGGCTGCATTACCTCTTCTACTTTATATGCACAATCTACTACATTTAAAGAACACCAAATAAAAGCAGTATTTCTATTTAATTTCAGTCAATTTATCACATGGCCAAATTTTAGTTTTCAAAGTGAAAAAGATGATTTTATTATCTGCATCATGGAACATGAAAATATATTCACTAATATTGTAAAAAAAGTAACTAATGGTGAGCATGTTAAAGGGCGTACTATTCAAGTTATCCGCTACAATAGAAATACTAAAATATCAGGCTGCCAAATTTTATTTGTGACAGATAAGGCTCAATATGATATTGACTGGAAAAGTGTAAAAAAATTACCTATTTTAACTATCGGTGAATCAGAAGGGTTTGTTAATGAATATGGGATTATTAACTTTATATTAAATGGCAATAATATTCATTTTGAAATTAACCATATGCGTGCTCAAGAAAATGGGTTAAATATTAGTTTTAAATTATTACGTCTAGCAAAAATTGTTAAATAAAAATATTTTTAAATAATCTAAAGAGTCGGATTTTATTTGCATGTTAAATTTTATTAAAAATGGCTCCATAAAAACTAAGCTACTTTTGATTATTATGTTAACCAGTGGTTTATCTTTACTGGTTGCTGCCCTTTTATTATTTCAAAATGAAGTCTCTACAGTAAAAGAACGCATCTTAGAAACGACTGATAATATTGCAACTTTAGTGGGGGCAAACTCTACTGCAGCTCTAAGCTTTCTTGATGAAGTGGGGGCACAAGAGGTACTCAGTACCTTAAGTAGTCAACAACGTATTGTTTATGCCAGTATTCATGATGCCAAAGGTGCTATATTTGCCAGTTATACACGCAAAGGAGAGAAAGAAGAAGCATCGGTTATTTTACGTAGTGATGGGCATCATTTTTCTGATAATCATATTGAGGTATCAAAGAGAATCCGATTACACGATAGAGATATTGGTTGGATTTATATTCGTTCAGATTTACGTGATTTAGAGCGAAATGTAAATGATTATATCTTTTTTATTCCTTGGGTATTGCTGTTTGCATTAAGTATTGCCTTCCTATTTTCCAGTTTATTACAACGTATTATTTCTAGCCCATTATTACATTTAGTGGATATCACTAAACGTGTATCACAAGATAAAAATTATAGTATTCGTGCTAAAAAAACCAGCAATGATGAGCTAGGTGTATTAATCGCTCAATTTAATGAAATGCTGACACAAATTCAGCAACGTGATCGTGATTTGGAAAAAGCAAAAGAAGTCGCAGAATCTGCTAATCAGGCAAAATCACAGTTTTTAGCCACTATGAGTCATGAAATTAGAACTCCTATGAATGGTGTGCTAGGGATGACTGAATTATTATTAGAATCACAACTCTCCTCACAACAACATCGCTTAGCTGAAACCGTTCGTAATTCAGGTAAAACATTATTAAGTATTATCAATGATATTTTAGATTTCTCTAAAATTGAAGCAGGTAAATTAGAGCTTAATCATTCAAAATTTGATATTTATCAGTTGGTTGATGAGGTTATACAGCTTTTTTCAGGGAGTATTCATAAAAAAGGTTTGGAATGTAATTATTTTATTGCCTCCAATTTACCTATTCCATTAAAAGGTGATCCTGTACGCTTACGTCAAATTCTCTCTAATTTAATCAGTAATGCAGTAAAATTTACAGAGCAAGGGGAGATTATTTTACGTGTTCTTCCTATAGAGGATGAGCATAATCATTTAGTTTTACGTTTTGAAGTGAAAGATACAGGTATTGGCTTGCATCCTGATGTACTGGGTAAATTATTTATGCCTTTTAGCCAAGCAGATAGTTCAACAACCCGTAAATATGGAGGAACGGGTTTAGGTTTAGCTATCAGTAAACAGTTGGTTGAAATAATGGGTGGCTCAGTAGGTGTTAGCAGTGATTTAGGGCGTGGTGCAACATTTTGGTTCAATGTCGCATTAGAAAAAGATTTACAAGAAAGTAAACTACCAAAGTTTGCCAATAATGTCTCTATACATAAAAGTATTCATAAATCACGTATTTTAATTGTTGATGATAATGCCACTAATTGTGAGATCTTAGAGCATTATTTGCATACATGGGGGATTGAGCATAAAAGCACCCATAGTGGTATGCAAGCTCTACAAACTTTATTTAGTGCAGCACAAGCTAAGCAGCCTTATCAAGTTGTTATTTTAGATATGATGATGCCAAATATGGATGGTTTAGAGTTGGCTCAGCATATTAAAGATGCGCCAGAATTAGCCAATACACATTTAATATTATTAACTTCTATTGACCACATTGAGACAAAAGAACTTACCAAGTCAGGAATTAATATTAGTTTAACAAAACCCGTTAAACAGTCTGAGTTATTTGATTATATTAATAATATTTATTTAAACACAGAAGAAAAAGAAACTTATCAAGCGATTTCTCCTCCTGAAATTCTTGTTGACGACACAACGCTTTTAGAAGCACATATTTTATTAGCAGAGGATAATCCTGTAAATCAAGAGGTTGCTGCTATGATGTTAGAAAAATATGTACAGCATATTGATATTGTTGAAAATGGGGAAAAAGCCATTGATGCACTTGAAAACAAAGAGTATGACTTGATTTTTATGGATTGTCAGATGCCTGAGATGGATGGGTTTGAAGCAACGCGTATGATACGCACAAATAATTATATAGGGAGGATAAAGCAAAGCCCACTACCTGTCATTGCTTTAACTGCCCATGCAATGGAAGGTGATAAAGAGTTATGCTTGGCTGCGGGCATGGATGATTATTTAACTAAACCTTTTACAGGAGAGCAGCTGCGTCATATTTTATATAAGTGGCTATCTCATACATCTACTAAAGTAAACGCTTTAGCGCAGGAAAAAAATACGCCTGAAGTGTTAGCTGATATTGTAGGGAAAAATGCTCTCCCTTCACCTCAAAAAATTCTGCAAAAAGATACGTATCAAAATATTATTAATACTAAAGCATTACAGCAGATAGAAAGCTTGCAACGTGAAGGAGCCCCTAATATTTTAAATAAAGTACTCAGCCAGTATTTTACTCATACCCAAAAACTGATTACAACCCTACAGTGTTCTGAAAAAGAACATGAAGTGTTATATAAAACAGCCCATAATTTAAAATCAAGTAGTGCAAATGTAGGGGCGATACGTTTAGCAGAATACTGTAAGCAACTAGAGTTGCAAGCGCATCATCAAGAGTATAAAGAAGATGTAAGTGTACAAATTACACGTATTACCAGAGAGTATGAGCAGGTTTGTCGGGCACTGCATAATTATTTAGAGAGTTAGGTGATGTTACAAACAGAAATGGAAACCTCAACAATATTAGTTGTTGATGATGATTTTACCATGCGCTTATTAATGCGTGAGGCATTAGAACAGGCTGGGTTTCATGTTATTGAAGCAGAAAATGGGGAAGAAGCATTACAACTTTTTATAAGCCAAAACCCAAGTATCATTCTCTCTGATATTTTGATGCCTGAAATGAATGGGTTTGAGCTTTGTACACAAGTACGTATCCATCCACGAGGTCAGTTTATCCCTATTTTATTAGTCACAGGTTTAGATGATAGTGATTCTATTAATCATGCTTATGATGTGGGGGCAACCGATTTTCTGACTAAACCGATTACATGGGCATTATTAGGGCATCATGTACATTATATTTTACGTGCCGCGCGAACAGTTGAAGATTTATCAGAAAGCCAAAAACGCCTAGCCCATGCACAAGCTATTGCACACCTAGGAAATTGGCAGCGAAATTTTACAACAGATAGTATTTTTTGGTCTGATGAAGTCTTTACTATTTTAGAAGTGGATAAAAATACCTATATTCCTGATAAAAATACATTTCATGAAACAATTCACCCTGATGATCAAGAGCGGGTTCGCTTAACTGTTTTAGATGCGGCAAAAAGGTATATAAATTACACGATTGAATATCGTCTTTGCTTATTTAGTGGTAAAGAAAAAGTGATTTATGAGCAGGGAGAAGCAACTTGGGATACTGTTAATCAACACTTGATTTTAACAGGAACGATTCAAGATATTACTGAACGCAAACGAGTGGAGAATGAATTAACACAATATCGTGATAACCTTGAAAATCTTGTTGCACAGCGTACAACGGAACTACAAGAGGCAAATGATGCCTTACAAAATGCAAAAGAAGAGGCAGAGCAAGCAACGCGTTTAAAAGATAAGTTTGTTTCTTTGGTTGCTCATGATTTACGTTCTCCACTTTCTGGTATTCTAGGGGCAATTGAATATGTGTGTACTGATGCCGATTATCCTCTATATGATGAGCATCAGGAAGTATTACACTCTGCCATGGTGGGCATTAATGCCCTCAGCCAAATGATTGAAGATATTCTAAAAATAAGTCGATTAAAAACAGGTAAACTAGTACCTGAGATAAAATGTTTTACAGCACATACACTGATTAATGAAGTCATTGATAAATTAAGTTATCTTGCTAATAAAAAGCAAATTCAATTGATTAATGATGTTCCTGAAGACTATTTTTTACAAGCTGACCGTACTCTAATTGGAGAAGTTATTCAAAATATAGCTTCTAATGCTTTAAAATTTAGCTATGCTAAAAGTACAGTTCATTTTTATGCTATTGATAAAGGTACACCTAGTTTAGCAATTAAAGATACAGGTAAAGGTGTTCCTGCCCATTTACAAGATAAATTATTTAACATAGATGAAAAAACATCTATGCTAGGGACTGCAGGTGAAACAGGGACAGGGTTTGGCTTACCTTTTAGCCAAGATATTATGCTAGCCCATAATGGGTCTTTGCAGCTTGAATCAAAAGAGGGAGAAGGCACTATATTTTTTGTTAATTTTCCCAATCCTCAACCTGAGCATATAAAAGCGGAATAACTGAAGTTGAGCACTTATCAGAAAATGATGATATTCTGCAAATTGTAGCGGTGTTGCATGTCAGTGTCACGACAATATATTAAGATAACGATACCCATAAAATGAGAGATCACAAATGCTCACCAAACCTATTTGGTTATATTGCGTAACTTCAACTGAATAAGAGAATAATAATATATTATTTTATAAAGAAGATGTTTTTTCTTCTTCTATAAAGATATCCAATTCTGTCTGCAATAATGCCCCCTTAGCTTTTAAAGAGGCAATCATCTCATTTGTATTGACTAGACATTTTTGACTGGCTTGTAACTCCAATTCTGCACAAAAAGCCACCAATTGCTTTGCACCAAGGTTTGCACTGGCACCTTTTAATTTATGTGCAGCTAAATATAAGGCATCACAGTCTTTTTCTTGTAAACTTTCTGTAATAGCTTGTATGTAGTTTGGTAATTCTTGCAAAAATAAATCAATTAACCAAACAATACTTTGCCCATTAATCTCTTCTTTTATTTGTCGTAAAACCTTTTTATCTAAGACACATAATGTTTTATCTTCATTATTCTTTATAACTTTTTCTTTAGATATTACGGGCTTATTTGAGATATCAAGCCATTGCTGTAGAACATGTTTTAAATCCTTTCTTACAAAAGGTTTTGTTAAGTAATCATCCATTCCGGCATTTAGACAACGTTCTCTATCCCCTTGCATGGCACTTGCTGTCAATGCAATAATGGGTACTCGTGAGCATTGTTGCTGTGCTTCATAATCTCGAATTTCCTGTGATGCAGAAAAGCCATCCATAATTGGCATATGGCAATCCATAAAAATTAAATGATAGGATGTATTTATCATTTTACTGACAGCATCTTTACCATTTGTAGCAATATCAACGACACAATTTAAGCGTTCTAACATTCCCTTTGCAACCTCCTGATTCACCTCATTATCCTCTGCAAGTAATATATGCCATATAGGTAAATGAGAAGAGGGTTTCTTTTGCTTTAATAAAGAAGGAACAGTGGACATAGGAGTAAATGTGGAAAATAAACAATGCTGTAAATACTGGTTATCAATTGGTTTTTGTAAGTATTTTATATTATGAATATCGTGCTCTATTTCATACGCTTCAGGAATAGAAAGAATAATAGATGTATGTTGATATTCAGGAAGTGCGCGTACTTGCTCAATAAGGTGTAAACCATTCATATCAGGCATTAAATAATCAACAATAAGCGTATCATATAGCTTATTTTTTTCAATGCTAGCTTGTAATAGTGCCAAGCCTTGCTCTGCTGTTGCTGCAAGATCTGAATGTATTTTCCAGTTTCGTAAAGTATTCACTAATGTATCGCGGTGGCTATTGTTATCTTCAATTACCAACAGGTGATGCTGAGGTAGAGAGTAGCTGTTTGGTTCTTCAAAGATAGGTTTTCGTTGTTTATGTGAATACATTAACACAATATTAAACCAAAAAGTCGTCCCCTCTCCTTCTTCACTAATCACCCCAATTTCCCCTTGCATCATTTGTACTAAACGACGTGTTATTGCTAAACCCAGTCCTGTGCCACCATAACGTCGTGTTATTGAATCTTCTGCTTGAGAGAAAGGATGAAAAAGTTTTTCCCCCATTTCAGGGCTGATCCCAATGCCTGTATCTGTAACTTGAATATGTAGGGATACTTTACTTTGTGTATGCTCAGGGCTGGAAACATGAATACAGACTTCCCCTTCATGGGTGAATTTTAATGCATTGCTAATTAAATTATTTAATATTTGCCGTAAACGTCCTGAATCTCCACGTAAAGAAATAGGCGTTTTTTCACTGATTTCATAGCGTAATATAAGACGTTTATTATCTGCAGTGGTAGAAAATAAATTAATGATTTCTTCTAATAAATTGCGTAAATCAAAATCAGTTGCCTCTAAGCGTAACTTACCCGCTTCAATTTTTGAAAAATCTAAAATATCATTAATAACTTCTAATAAACTTTTACCTGAATTTTTAATTGTTTCAACATAACGTTGTTGCTGGGTGTTTAGTTCACTGGTTAATAATAAATCAGTCATACCAATCACCCCATTCATGGGAGTGCGAATTTCATGACTCATGGTAGCAAGAAAATCACTTTTTAAACGACTTGCCTCTTCTGCAGCCTCTTTTGCACAGGATAATTCATGCTCTCGTTGCTCATGCTTAGTACTATCAATTGCCACAATTAATGCACCTGAACATTCACCATGCTCATTAAATAAAGGGGTGTAATGTACATCAAAAACAGATTTAGAAAAGTATAAGGTATTAGCAAAACTATTCCCTTTCAAAACAGTTTTTAAATCAGTGATTACATCTGGATAGTAGCGGTAATATTCTAAAGCAGACTGCCCTAAAGTCACTTCACTTCTTAAACCAAATGTTTGTAAACCTTGTCCACGTATAAAGGTAAAATTTCCTGCTTTATCTAAAGTAAATAACACAACAGGAATATGATTAATGATATTTTGTAATTGTTGCTCATTTCTTTCATTATGTAAGGCACCATGAATACTTACACCAACACTACGCAATAGAATAGTATTATTTTTATCTTGAAAACCAACTTCATTATTATGAGCTAAACCAATAATTCCCCAGTAATTTTTATTAATATAAATAGGAACAAGTAGTAAGCTACAGACCTTTAAGCTTAAAAAAGTGGGGCAGGTAATAAAAGGTGTATTTTCTAATTCATCACTAATGACTTTGTTATCTAATAATTGATGATATGTATCAGGAAAGTATTTTTCATATGCAATATTTTCAAATTTTTGTTCTGCTGGCAATACTTTAGATGACCAAAAAAAACACTTTTTCAAATACGCATTACCTATTTCTGTGTTATCTGTACTGTGTTTATAAATAAAAACAGTTTCTGCTTCAACAAGTTTCCCAAGAAAAGAGAGTGTATGCTCAACAGCATTAGATGAATAACGTGTTGTAAAAAGTGTGGCATTTATTTTAGCGAGGCTTTCTAATAAAAGTTGCTGCTTTTGCTCTTTGTGATGTATGCAGGGAGTAAAAGAGGGAGAGATAGGTAAGGAGAAAAGTACGTACATTGCTTGCTCTGCATAATATTCACCTTGCCAATAAAAATGGCGAATACGCCCTTTTTTATCTGTACAACGACAGCAAAATACTAAATCATGTTTACTATCATGTATTTTTTGCAATGCTTCTTTAACTAAAATACCATCATCTTTATGTACTAATGATAAAAAATTATTTTCTTCATTAGCAAAATGCTGTTGCCATGCAGTTGTTGTACGAAGTAATTGTCCTTTCGTGTTAATACATAACCCTATTTTTTTAGTTAAGGAGAATAAATCAATATTTTCTTGCAGGTTTTCCATGTATTTTTCCACACATTATTTTTAGCTGTCTATACCTTAATTATATGCTGTATAAAATAATAACTATTACTTCATCATGATATACATTATTTTAACTATATAATGTAATAATATTGCGTATTTATAATAATTTTGCCCCTAATACAACAATAAATAAATACAGAATATTCCCTCTAAATTAAGTCTCAAAATTGTGTATTATAATACCATAAAAGCCTGTTTCAATTAATATTGAAATATAATATATATCAAATAGTTATTTTATTTTATTTTCTTTCTTTTTTAAACAATGATTATTTATCTTCATTATTCTTATAATGCAACGAATAAATCTTAATAAAGGTATATATGGCTTATATGCAAAAATAAATCCATTTAGATTTACAAGGTAGTATGAGTTTTGAGGTAAATAGAAAGCTAAATGTATTAGCCTATATTTATAGTAAATGGAGATTACACAGTATAAAGTAATAATCCTTAGCAATAAGGACTATTATTTGTGCTATTTTTTAAAACACTCAATATAGTGTTTAATAATTTCTAGAAAATTTAATTATATTAATAGGTTATTTTTAAATTTACTACCTTACCTTGACTATAAAAAATAACACTAATAGTAAATTAAAAAGAAATAAAAAACTGTAGGTGCTGCATTAGAACTGCCATTGTAATTGTGTATAAATACTGCGTGGTATTGGGGTAACAAAAGGATTAAATAAACTTTGATGGTATTCAGTTTTTTGCTGGTGAAGTAAATTTTTACCTATTAATGACAAGCTTACATTTTTATTAAGTTGCCAAGCAAGGTGTACATCCATATTTGTTATACTACTGATATTTTTTTTAGGTAATGCACTGATATAACGCATATTCATACTGGCTTGAATATTGGGTGTAATATCAACAGATGCATAGAAAGAAGCTTGATGTTCAGGGTTTTCATCTTCTACGTCTTCATAGCTTGTCATCAAGTTTGGGTTAGTATGCATAATAATCTTTAAATAACTGTAATTAAGTCTTATATGCCATGCTTTTTTACGCCATTGTAAGCTGCTTTCTACACCAAAAGTATAGCCGTCCATATTATTAGAATAGATATTGTATAAAGTTGCTTTACCTGCTGCTGCATCAAGGTGAGGTAGTGATTCAATAATTGTTAATTTATCGTAATCATTATAGAAGAAACTTGTATCCCACATGAAATTCTTTGCAATAGGAGTGCGAAACCCGATTTCATAAGTTGTAATAGATTCAGCCTTGAGATTACTGTTTCCTTGTATATCTAAATCAAACTGTAGAGGGTAAAAGGGATTAAATGCTGTTGGGATATTCATATTCCCTTTTATATGATCATAAACTTGAGAGGGGGTATGAATAGAGCGTGATAATGCTGTCCATAAGGTTTGATGCGGTTTAGGTGTCCATGCAAGACGTATACTGGGTTGGAATTCTGCCCCTGTATAATCATTATGTTCTAGTTTTGCACCAAGAATTAAATGTGTTGTATCATTCAGTGCTATATCATCTTGAATAAAAGTACTAAATAATTGGTCATAGCGTTCTGCTTTATCACGTTTAATTGAAGAATTAGCATCAACTTCACTATAAATACCACGATAGCCTATTCCCCAAATAATATTATGTTTACCTATGTTGTTTAATTGGTGAGTCAATTCTGTATCAAGAATATAATTTTGATAACTAAATAGAGAAACATTACGCTGTTCATAACTATAATCTGCTTTGAACATTATTTTTTCTGTTGTAGACCTATCATATTCCCAACGAGATGATAAAAAATGATTACGTATTTTTGTGGTAATAGGTGCATGAGTACTTAAACTAATATCTTCTAATTGATGATTTGATACCCCCCCTTGGAAATAAGCACGCATTTTTGTATTAATATCTGTATCAATACGGAACCCCATTTTTTCTACTCGAGAATTATCAGCTGGAAAGGAAGAGGTGGTTTTATTATTTTGTTGGAGTTGTGCATTGAAGCGATAACTTGTATTACTATTTAGTTTCCCCCCATGACGTATCGCTATATTATGTGCAGTTAAACGCCCTTTACCTATCTTAATACTATTTTCTTGCGTTTCATGGCTTGACTTGGTGATGATGTTAATCACACCGTTGACTGCATTCGCGCCCCAAACTGCCCCCCCCGAGCCACGAATCACTTCAATACGTGCCACTTCATCAAGATAGATATTTAAACTATTCCAATAGGTTGTAGCCAGTTGGGGGTTATAAACACTACGCCCATCTATCAAAACCAGTAATTTATTGACAAAACTCCCATTAAAACTCCCTCGTGCTGCAACGTGCCAATCATAACCATTACGTTGTGCAACCCACATACCGGATGCCATACGTAAAGCTTCTGCAATATGCAATATACCTGCACGCTTCATATCATCAGCAGTGATCACTGAAATAGCTGCGGGCGTTTCTGAGGCAGTTTGTTTTTTCTTGGTCGCAGAAACAATCTCAATATCAAATAATTCAGATAATTCCAATTTCATCAATTGATCATTAGCAGCAAATAGCATTTTCTTTTCTTCTGCTAAACTAGAAAAAGAGAAAAGTAATATTAACAAACCAAGTATTTTCTGATATATGTGATTAATATGCATGATATAAATAGATTTTAAACTCAAGAGTGTGTGCTATTTTATGCATTTATCATTCCAAATAAAACAAGGTGTAATTTACTTTGAAAAACAGTATTTTACACTATGATTTGGATGTTATTTTTTTATATAGTTTAAGATAGCTTAATGCACTATTTGTCCAGCTAAAGTCACAACTCATAGCTTGCCATTGCACCTGTTTCCAGAGTGCTTGATTACGAAAAATTAATAATGCATGTTGTATTGTTTGTAAAATATGCTGGCTATCATTTTGAGTAAAACTAAAACCTGTTGCTATCCCCTTATCAATAGTTTTAGGTGTGGTATTAACCACTGTATCAGCCAACCCCCCTGTATGATGTACTAATGGTAATGTACCATATTGCATACTGTACATTTGATTTAAACCACAGGGTTCAAAACGAGAGGGCATTAAGAATATATCACAGCCTGCCTCTATCCAGTGAGCTAGTTTTTCATTATAGCCTATGGTAACACTAAGTTGCTGTGGAAATTGTTTCATTAAAGTTTGTAGGTCATGTTCTAATTCTTTTTCTCCCGTTCCTAAAATAACTAACTGCGCCCCTTCTGCAAGTATTTGTGGAATAATGGGTAGGATTAAATCAATCCCTTTTTGATAGGTTAAACGACTAATCATACCAATAATTGGCAGGTTTGTTTGTGGTGCTAGACCAAGATAGTGGCAAAGTGCTATTTTATTTTCATCTTTTATAGCAAGGTGATCTTTATCATAGGGGGCAGTAAGATAAGGGTCGGTTGCAGGGTGCCAAATATCAGTATCAATACCATTTAAAATCCCTGTTAACTGATGTTGGCGATGGGCAAGTAAACCATATAAACCATAACCAAACTCAGGGGTTTGAATTTCTGTGGCATAAGTGGGGCTGACTGTGCTAATCCAATTACTATAATATAAACCTGCTTTTAAGTAGGAAAGCAAGCCATGATATTCTAAACCAAATATATTGAAGCTTTCTGCGGGCAGGTTTAAATCACGCATAATAGTGGGGTCAAAAATACCTTGATAAGCAATATTATGAATTGTCATCAAAGTTTTAGTTGTATTCAGGCAACTATACTTTAAAAAAGCAGGTGTTAAACCTGTTTGCCAATCATTACAATGGATTAGATCAGGTTTAAAATCAAAATAATGGCTACCAAAAAATGCAGCTACTTTTGCCAACATACCAAAACGTAAACCATTATCTTCCCAATCCTGCCCAGTTTCATCACAATATGGGTTCCCTACACGTTGGTAAAGACGTGGGCAATCAACAAGATAAAGGGTAATTTCTGTATTGGGAAGCGTGGCTTTTAAAAGCCGAACTGTATCAAAGCCAACAAAAACATGTACCTCTTCATAAATACACTGTGTTTGTACAGCATCAAGGATGGTAGGATAAGCAATGGTTAATACGCGAATATCAACATCTTGCTGCTGTAATGCCTGAGGCAAAGCATAACTAATATCTGCTAAGCCCCCTGTTTTAATCAATGGATAAATTTCTGAGCTAGTAAATAAAACACGTAATGCAGGCATGTTTGCCCCCTTGCTTCAAAATAGGTTTTTTTTCTAACATGATACAGGGGACAGTGTTTATGATTAGCAAAAATTTATACTTGTTGCCATTGACGAGGAAGGCTGACAACACCTTGCTCTAATCCTTTTTGCTCTACTCTAATTGTGGCAACACTGGTTGCTATATCATAGATATGAATGGCACGCTCACATAATAAATAAGTATCAATACGGTACTCCCCTTTTAATAAAGCTAGTTTATTAAAGGTCACACGTACTTTTGCTTGTCCCTGCTCATCACGTTGAATGGGCAAACCATCATGCTGTGTCCCTGCACTGGTAATGGAGTACCCTTCTGCATTGCTAATAATTAACCCTAGAGAAGGTGTCTCGAGTTTAGGGTCAGAGTGAAAGCAAATATGTAACACTAATTCACTTTGCAAACTTTGTGCAGAGAGTTCTCGTCCTTCTACCCCATCAACATAAACTTTAACAGAATGAATGCGTGCATTGCCTGATGTTGGAGACAATGTGGGCTCTGTAGGCTTTTCTGGCAAGGCTTGCGGTGTTTCTGTATCTGTAGGGACTTTAATTAAAAACTCATTATAAGCACTGATAACTTCACTGGGTAAACCTTGCATACGGATTTCCCCCTGATCTAACCAAAGTACTTGATCGCAAATTGCTTCGACTTGATAGAGAGCATGTGAGCAAAATAGGATTGTTTTACCTGCTTGCTTAAACTCCATAATACGGTTAAATGATTTACGGGCAAATGCCCCATCCCCGACAGACAATGCCTCATCAATAATAAGAATATCAGGCTCAACACAGGTGGCAACCGCAAAGGCAAGGCGTACAAACATCCCTGATGAATAGGTTTTAACAGGCTGATCAATAAATTCACCAATATCTGCAAACTCCACAATGCTAGAGTAGCGTTGTGTGATCTCTGCTTCAGTTAAACCCATCATCGTGCCGCTGAGAAATACATTTTCTTTACCTGTCATTTCAGGATGAAAACCAGCCCCTAGCTCTAATAATGCAGCAACACGCCCATGAATCTGGTAAACCCCTGAAGAAGGCTGTAGCGTTCCTGCAATAACTTTTAATAAGGTGCTCTTACCTGCCCCATTATTGCCAATTAGACCCACAACCTGCCCTTGAGAAATAGAAAGTGTACTTCTTTTTAAAGCGGTAAAGGCATGATGATAGGGTTTATGTGTAATAATTTCACGTAAACGATCCAAGCCGTGTGCATAACTTTTATAGGTTTTCTCAATATCTTTTAGTGTAATAACATCCATATAAGCTTTATTAGTCTATAGCGTGAAGATATACACTGTTATCCATCATTTTTATGTTTTAAATAACGAGTAGGCTAACAGGGTATATACTGTGAAAAAATGGTAAATATGGTTTTTTATGATTTTAAGCTTAAGTGTGCAGGACGTAAACCTGAGATAGCTAGCGTGATGATATAGCAAATAAAACCTAAACCAATCCATAAGCAAAGTTGCAAGATACGATCAACACTATTTAATGCTAGCCAACTGTTTGCACTGCCCATTCCCCACCATAATAAGCCCCCCATGATACCGTTAGCAAACAGGATACGTAATAATAAGGTACGCCAGCCTCGGCAAGGGATAAACACCTTATTTTTATATAAACCACGAAATAATAAAGCTGCATTTAATATAGCAGCAAGGGCTGTGGCTAAGGCAAGTCCTGCATGATGTAATGTGCTAATTAATGCAATATTGAGGATTAAATTTGTTAACATCGCAATCACTGCAATCTTCACAGGTGTACGAGTATCTTGGCGTGCATAATAGGCAGATGCCAGTACTTTCACCAATACGAACCCTAACAGCCCTACAGCATAAGCCATTAAGCTATGTGATGTTTTAATGATATCTGTCCCTGTAAACTCTCCACGGAAAAATAATGTACTTAATATAGGAACAGATAAAATGATTAAACCTAACATAGCAGGTGTAGCAATTAAAAACACCCAGCGCAAAGCCCAATCTAATGTGCGGTTATAAGTATCTTGCTCACCTTTTGCAAAGGTTTTTGATAAATTAGGTAACATCACTGTTGCTAAAGCAATCCCAAATACCCCTAAAGGAAATTCCATTAACCTATCGGAATAATATAGCCATGACACACTACCTGTTACTAAAAAAGAGGCCATTAAGGTATCAACTAATAAATTAATTTGGGCAACTGACACTCCTAATAAGGCAGGTAACATCAAAGTATGAATACGTTGTACCCCTTCATCACGCCAATTAAATTTGGGGCGAGGTAATAAACGCAAGCGATATAAAAAAGGGAGTTGAAAGCATAGTTGTATAATTCCCGCAATAAAAACCCCCCATGCTAATGCCATCACAGGTCTTTCAAAGTAGGGTGCAAAATATAAAGTTGTAATAATCATTGAAATATTTAGCAACACAGGAGTGATAGCAGGAATACTAAATTGCCCATAGGTATTTAAAATACTGCCTGCAAAAGCAGTTAATGCGATAAATAATAAATAAGGAAATGTGATTTGCAACATATCAATGGTTAAATCAAATTTTTCTGTATTAGCAGAAAAACCGGGCGCGAAAATAAGCACTAACAAAGGGGCTGCAATAATTCCCAATATAGTAATAATTGTCAGTATTCCCCCTAAATTTCCCGCTACATGATTCACTAAATGCTGTACTTCACCATGTGAACGTTGTACTTTATACTCACTAAGAATAGGGGTGAATGCTTGTGAAAAAGCGCCTTCTGCAAATAAACGCCGCATAAAATTAGGGATTTTAAATGCAATAAGAAAAGCATCTGTACTGGTGCTTGCTCCAAAAACATGAGCAATAATCATATCCCGTACAAACCCCATAATACGTGACAGTAAGGTAATGCCCCCGACAACTGCGGTTGACTTCATTAATTTCTTGCTCAGAGCATGGTTTCCTTGTAATTAAATTGTACGCCTACATGTGGTAAAAAATAGCGCATATTATAATAGACAATAATAAAATAGATAATGGTTTTTAGTAATTAAGTATGTTTTAATATACTGATAATTCAGCAGAATAAGGTGGGATTATTGATGATTACAGTGATTGCTAACTTAAAAGGCGGCTCAGGTAAAAGTACAGTAACTTTTAACCTAGCAGTATGGTTATGTAGCCAACAAAAAACAGTACAAACCTATGATCTTGATCCACAAGCAACATTAATTGATGTGATACAGGTACGTAAAGAAGAGGGGTACCAACCTACTGTACCTGTTAAAGCACGTTATAGCACAACCAAGGATAAGGTAGATGAGGTTTTAGTAGATATTGGGACAGCAAATAGTAAAGCGATGGATAAAGCCCTCAAAGAAGCTGATCGTGTTATTATTCCTGTTCCTCCTAGTCAAGCTGATATTTGGTCAACACAACGTTTTTTATACCGTTTAGCCAGCTTAAAACGAGAGACACCGTTAGAGGTAATTACCTTTATTAATCGTGCTGATACCCATGCTGCAGTAAAAGAATCCGATCAAGCTGAAGAAGCATTACAGCAACTTCCTGCCATCAAAGTATTATCTCAACGTTTATGTCAGCGTACTAATTATCGACGCTCTTTTAGTGAAGGCTTAGCTGTATTTGAGCTAGAACCTAGTAGTAAAGCAGCAAAAGAATTTCTTCAATTTGCTGAGGCAGTATATCCAGCATAAATAAAAAGGAGAGAATCAAAAAAGCTAGATTTTTTCAATGAAGGGGTTACATGATAAGGCAGCAAGTTGAGAGAGGCTATTTTTATCTCCATCAAATATTTGTTTTTGATGGAGACAAAAATAGTAAATAAGTCCATTGAATGATTTAGAGTTCTTTTTTTATACGCTCAATTTCAGCCTTAATATCATCAGATGAATATGGTTTTTCAACTAAACCTTTAGCACCTTGCATTTCAGCCCACATCCGATCTGCTTTTTGCCCTTTACTTGTGACAAATACGACAGGGATATGTGCTGTGACTTCATCATGTGTAATTTGACGACAGGCATGATAACCGTCCATATGTTGCATGATAACATCCATAAAAACTAAATCGGGTAATTCTGCTTTGGTTTTCTCCACAGCCTCTTCACCTGATACAGCACTGATCACTGTATACCCTGCTGCAGAAACAATATTTTCAATATTCATTCTGTCAACTGTAGAGTCATCAACAACTAAAATTTTGTTAATATCCATTTATTAAAACCCTCATGTTCTTATGATTTATTATGTCTTAATTAGATGACATAAGGTAGTGTGATCACAGTAAACTATTTTAGTAACTATAGATGAACTTACACTACAATTCATTTCACAGACTACATAATAGTATTATACGGTTAATAGTACAGTAACAATACCGTAAACTACATTTTATTTATATTTTTATGATTAAAAACTATCTTAATTTGTATTTTTAAATCACATCTAGACTGGTATCAATAATCAGTTGATGAAACTTAATAGCTTGAATTTAATGAGAGGGGGAGTTTTACTGCGGCAGTGTTATATGCCTTGGTACTAAATGAGCTAATGCTATGGTGTATATTTATGTAATAATTGAAATCAAATTCATAAGAATGACACCAATCAGCAACTAAAATTTGTTAATTATCTATGGAATGAAAGTCTTATGCAAATATCATTCATTAAATTATAATATCTAATATTAAAGGGAAGGGTAGAAAAGAATACATTACTCACTTTTGTTAAGGTTAAAACAAAAAAGTGAGTAATAATATAATAATTCAAAGAGACAGTGATTTTATGATTGTGCTTTCATACGATCAATTTCTTGTGCAATTTGCTCAGGTGTATAAGGTTTTTGTACTAAACCTTTAGCTCCTTGCATTTCAGCCCACATACGGTCAGCTTTTTGCCCTTTACTTGTTACGAAAATAACAGGAATGTTTTTTGTTTCATCATCATGAGTAATCTCACGACATGCTTGGTAACCATCTTTTTGCTTCATGATTACATCCATAAAAATCAAATCTGGTTTTTCAGCCTTTGCCTTTTCTACAGCCTCTTCACCTGATGCAGCCTCAATTACCTGAAATCCTGCATCACTCACGATATTTTGGATATTCATACGATCAACAGTGGAATCATCGACAACTAAAACTTTATTAATTTCCATGAACTCTACTCCTCACTAAAAACTGTTTAAAACTAATACCAAAATGTTCATGTATTATGTAACATGCTTGTTTTATGATAAAAATACAATACTACCTTTATCATAAATTAAGCTTACTCATTTATTCTGGTGTACGCTATTTTATACTGACTAAAATAACTTTCTCATTATTTTAGATGGCTCACCCTTTTCACTTTAAAAGAGACAAGGTATGTGACACATGTCTATTTTAACACATCTTTGCTTAAAGCAATTTTAACATGCGATTTTATTTATAGGGGGTAAGCCTAAAAAATATTTATTCCATTTATCGCAATTAATAATTGCTATAACGACTACACTATATTAGTAAAAGTAAACTTTTATACACCTATAATGTTAGCAAGCCATTATTTCTCATAAAGACATACCGTATAAATTAAAGAATTATTCTTTAATAACTGTCGGTAAGAATTTCTGAATAACTTCTCTTAATTTTTCTTGTTCTACAGGTTTAGTTAGGTATACACTCGCACCTGCCATCGTGCCGCGTAATTTATCAAAACGAGACCCTTTACCTGTTAACATGACAACAGGGGTATTTTTTGACATTTTATCCGATTTAATGGTTTTACATACTTTATATCCATCAATCCCTGGTAACATCAAATCTAAGAAAATCAGATCATAAACATTCTTTTCTGTAAATTCTAATGCTTCTTCCCCTGTTTCAGCAAAATCAATATCCATCCCATAAAGACCTAATTGAATTTCCATAGATTTACGTACAGGTAAGCTATCATCAACAACTAAGACCTTAACACCACTACTAGATGTTTTTTTCGCACTTTGCACGGCATCTTGTAATGCGGTATTGGCAGCTTCATCTAAAACTTCTTCACCACCCACCACTAATTCAGGCACATATTTTAGTGCTTCAATAGTGACTTTATCCAAAGTTTCCAGCACACGCTTAAGTGTTAAAGGTCGACGTAAATACACTTCATTACTAACATTAGCAGGAACGGTTTTACTGACTTTAACAATAGGAATTTCACCATGATGTACGCTAAAGCTTCGCCATTCTTCCAGTGCACCCGCATTATCTATATCAACTAAAATAATTTCTGCTGAGGAACGCTCTGAAGGCTGCACCATGGTGTATTGACGGCTACGTGATGCCGCAAGTTTAAAAATACTGCCCAAGGTATTCTGCTCATTCGATGCAAGACCGAATACACCCACCTTAAAAACTTTATCCATCGCTACAGTTTCCTGTTTTGTCTATCTTTTTTGTTTCCGTATGACATGGCATGTAGTTATGTGCCGATAAAACATACATACGTGATTAAAACAATACTGCTAAATATACGCTAACTGTGTACAGTTTAGAATAAATAATAATTGTTACTATCTTTTTATATCATGCAACAACACAATTCAAAACGATTATCTTGCTCTATCAATGTTGCAGGACTCCCTACATCGGTACTGGCAAAAAAACGCACAGAAACACGATGTTTGCTACCGTTAATTTCTGGAAAATAGAGGCTCTCTATCGGTAAATTTACTTGTACCAATTGGTAATCAATGCTGGCATCAAGCTTTAATTGAAAGCTTCCTTCAGAGGTCATTTCTTGGCTACGTACTGCATTATTACGAATCAGGTATAAATTTAATGCAACCGCTTCTTTTATTGGTGATAGGGGTGCTAACCATGTCATCAATTCATCTTGACGCTGTTTTGGTTTTTTATGTAACCAGTAATTAAACAAAGGTAAATCTGAGCCACATGTTCCACCAGAGATACTTTGGCGTTGTTTTATGCTGTTAAGTAATTGATGATGTGCAAAATAATCTTCTGTAACAGGTTCTACTTTTTCCAGTAGTTCCAATAATTCATGGGTTTGTACACTTAGGTCATTCACAACACTGATATCTACATCAGGTATACGCCGCCAGCGTTCTAAACTTTGTGTATGACATTGTAAATCTTTTAATAGCTCAACCCTAAAATCAATGCGCGCTATGAGCTCAAGAATTTCTATCATAGCAATGAGAACAGCACGACTGTCCCACATTGTTGGTCCTTTTAAATGATAGTTTAAATTTGCAAACAAGTGTTCTAACCGCAGTAAACTACGGATATGCTCATTTAAAGGTTGTTCGTAAGTAACTTTCTTTTTCACAAAGTTATAAATAAAGGCTAAATTATAATATGCTAATAATAATGAGTTTATCAATCAATAAACTTATCAATTACTACATTATTGTATTGTTATGGAATGAGCTGTAAATATACTTATAGCTCGCTGTGTTGACCATTATGTCATACTAAAATAGCACATAATAAAAATGAAGTATTGATGGCTATTTTTTAATAATAAAGGTGTTTTTAATATCGTTTGTGTATTGTGGCATTTTCTGAGAGTTTACACAATTATTTTACTTTTTTGTCTATGAAGTCAGTATAAGCTTCATAAGCCGACGCTTCATCATACAGGGTTTTTTCTTAATAATGAATAAAAAAATACCTTCCTATTTTCTTTATTGCTTCATATCATGTGCATATTGTAAATAGTACTGATGTAGTTGTTCTACTTGAGTCATTAAATGGGCTTTATCTTTATCATTTTTAATTACATCATCAGCCACAGCAAGTCTTTGTTGTGAAGACGCTTGTGCATTTAAAATAGCATTTATCTCCACTTCATTAAACCCATTTCGTTGTATTAAACGTTGGCGTTGTGTTGCAATATCACAAGCTACCACTAATACACGTGCTACATTTTTATGTTGTTGGGTTTCTACTAATAAAGGGATACTAAAAATACAATAAGGCTCAGTGATTTGTTCTGCTTGTTGGTGCATTGTTTGACGAATAAGGGGATGTAGAATTGCTTCTAGTTGTTGGCGTTGTCCCTTATCATTAAATACTTTGTGCCTTAATGCAGCCCGATCAAGCTCCCCAGTCTTGGTGAGCATTTCTTCACCAAATACCTCTACAATACGTAAAAGTGCAGCTTGTTGAGGTTGTACTAATTGATGCCCAATCACATCTGCATCAATAATTGTGATCCCTTGTTGTGCAAATAAATCTGATACAGTGGTTTTACCGCTAGCAATGCCCCCTGTTAAGCCAATAATTATAGACCTGCTGCGATGTTCCATGATAAGTATAAATCCGTCAATTGTTGTCCCCAGATGAGATAAATCCACCCTGCACAGGCAAGGTAAGGACCAAAAGGAATAGGTAAGTTTTTATCTCTTCCACGTAATAAAATTAAGCTCAGCCCTAATACAGCCCCAACTAATGAAGAGAGTAAAATAATTTGAGGCAAAGCTTGCCAGCCTAACCATGCGCCCAATGCAGCGAGTAATTTAAAATCTCCATAGCCCATACCTTCTTTGCCTGTGACTAATTTGAAAAGTTGGTACACTGACCACAGTGATAAATAACCAATGATTGCCCCCCATACACTGCTTTCTAAGGAGGTATAGGTGGAAAAGAAATTAAAAATAATACCTAGCCATAGTAAAGGGAATACCATATTGTCAGGTAAAATTTGGTGATCATAATCAATCAGGCTTAAGGCTAATAGCGTCCATGAAAGCAGTAATGCCCCAACTAACTCCCAACCCCAGCCAAAATGCCATACAGCAATACAAGCAAGTAATGCACTGCTTAATTCCACCAAAGGGTAGCGTAGAGAAATAGGCGCTTTACAATCACTACAACGTCCTCGTTGCCATAAATAACTTAAGATTGGAATATTTTCTAAGGCAGTAATTTGATGGTTACAATGTGGGCAACGTGATCGTGGGGTAACAAGATTAAAAGGCGGCTTATTTTCATTTTCTGTATTATCAAGTTCTAAAAACTCACAACACTGTATACGCCACTCATTATTTAACATCACAGGTAAGCGATAGATCACCACATTTAAAAAGCTACCTATTAATAAACCAAATACAGCAACTGTCACAAACAAAGCTGTGGAATTGCTGGCTAAAAAATCAATTATTTCCATATAATTATATCCATTGATAGAGAGAAGGGGAGAAATGGTTCACCAGAGATTGAGAAGATACTTAAGTAAACCATTAATAGCAAAATAGATAAACCTAAGCTTATCCCACAGCATCCCCCATTTTGAAAATAGGTAAGTACATCGCAACAACTAAGCCCCCAATTACAATCCCTAAAAAGGCCATAATCATGGGTTCCATTAAACTACTTAAGGCATCAACAAGGTTATCGACCTCTTCCTCATAGTAATCTGCCACTTTTTCTAACATTTTATCAATGGAACCTGATTCCTCTCCAATTTGTACCATTTGTACAACCATATTTGGCCATACATCCCCTTGATCACGCATACTGGTGGCAAGGGCTTCCCCTTGTTCAATTTTATTCTTCATCTCCATCACAGCAGTTACAAAGACAATATTACCTGTTGCCCCTGCCACAGAATCCATAGCTTCAACTAGAGGGGTACCTGCAGCAAACATGGTGGATAATGTCCGTGCAAAGCGAGCAATGGCTGATTTAATTAATAGATCCCCAAATAAGGGTAGTTTAAGAGATAAACGCTGCATGGCATGGTTAAAAGCAATAGATCGTTTATTTGCTTGTTTGAAGGCAAATGCAGCTCCAAATACAGATCCAAAAATAATATACCAATAATCAACAAAGGCATTAGAGAGCATCACTACAAACTGTGTCATAGCAGGTAAATCAGAGCCAAACTCTGCAAACATATCAGCAAAAACAGGTACTACAAAGATCATTAAAATAGCGGTAATAACAAAAGCAACAATTAAAACAGCAATAGGATAACTTAAGGCTTTTTTAATCTTTTTCCGCATCGCTTCGCCTTTTTCTTTATAGCCAGCGACTTTATTTAATAAGCTCTCTAGAATCCCTGCCTGTTCCCCTGCTTCTACTAAGTTACAAAATAATGTGTCAAAGTGCTCAGGGTGTTGACGTAAGGCTTCTGCCATCGTTCCCCCCGCTTCAATATCTGCTTTAATGGTTAAAATAAGTTTTTGCATATTGGGGTTCTCATGCCCTTGCCCCACAATATCAAAAGACTGTAATAGAGGAACACCAGATTCCATCATGGTGGTAAGCTGACGTGCAAATAAAGCAATATCTCCAGCAGTAATAGGCTTTCCACCACCACCAAATAATGGTTTAGGTTTTTTCTTTACTTTAGTTGCAATAATACCTTGGCGGCGTAAGGCGGCTTTAACAAAAACTTCACTAACGCCAGCTAATTCCCCTTTTGCTGGTTTACCTGCTTTATCTTTTCCTTCCCAAATAAAAAAAACTTCTTCTTTTGCTTTTTTTTGTGCTAATTCTTTTGCCATTATAATTCCTTAAAATATTATTAGGTTAACTACAAAATTCAGTATTCAACCTTTTTATTTATTACATTTATTTTAGCTTAAGTGTTAGCACAACTCAGCTATTAATGAGTTTTTAGATAAAATATAAAAAGTAGCTGCTAATTTATCATTTATTTTAAGTTGCTATATTATTAATCATCTTTATTGACAACACGATTAACTTCTTCTAATGAAGTTAAGCCATCTTTTACTTTCTTTAAACCTGAAACCCGTAAATCAGCAATACCTTCTTTAGCTGCTTGATCAGCCAAACCAATTGCATTAGAACCATCCATAATAAGCCGTTTCATGGCTTCTGAAATAGGCATAACTTGATAAACCCCAACCCGTCCTTTATACCCTGACCCCCCACATCTTTCACATCCATTCGGATTAGAGGTATATAATTCCAGTTCAGCGACTTCATCCTCTTTAAAACCTTCTTGTAATAATGCATTTTGAGGTAAATCTGCTCGGATTTTACAACTACATAAACGACGACATAAACGTTGAGCGATAATTAAATTTACTGCTGTTGCAATCGCAAAAGGGGCAATGCCCATATCAATCATACGTGTCAAGGTTTGCGGTGCATCATTTGTATGTAAAGTTGATAATACTAAGTGACCTGTGGTGGCAGCTTTAATAGCAATCCCCCCTGTACTCAGATCACGAATCTCCCCTACAAGAATGATATCAGGATCTTGACGTAAGAATGCCTTCAAGGCTTTATCAAAGGTCATCCCTGTTTTTTCGTCAATTTGTACCTGATTGACTCCAGGTAAGTTAATCTCCACAGGATCTTCTGCGGTAGAAATATTCACCCCTTCTTTATTTAAAATATTGACCCCTGTATATAAGGAAACCGTTTTACCACTCCCAGTAGGACCTGTTACTAGAATCATGCCATAGGGATTTGTCAGTGCTTCTAAATAAAGACGTTTTTGATCATCTTCATAGCCGAGCATATCAATATTTAAATTAGCAGCAGAAGAGTCCAAAATACGCATTACGATTTTTTCACCAAATAAGGTGGGGCAGGTACTGACACGAAAATCAATGGATTTGTTTGCAGAAAGTTTTAATTTAATCCGACCATCTTGGGGGACACGTCGCTCTGAGACATCTAAACGAGACATAATCTTCAAACGCGCTGCTAATTTACGTGCTAATGCAATAGGCGGGGTGGCGACCGTGGATAAAAGACCATCTACCCGAAAACGAACACGGTAGCTTTTTTCATAAGGTTCAAAATGTAAATCAGATGCCCCTTTTTTGATGGCATCTAATAACATTTTGTTTACAAATTTAACAATAGGGGCTTCTTCCACCCCATCTTTATCATCCTCTTCCTTTTTCTCTGCATCAGGGTCTTCTAATTCTAAATCATCAAACCCATCACCCAAATCAGAAATACTGGTATCGTAAACCTCTAAAGCCCGTTCGATAATTTTAGTTAATTTATTTTCTTCAACTAAAATGGCTTCAGTATGCATACGGGTATGAAATTTAATTTCATCCAATGCGATAAGATTTGTGGGATCAGACACCGCGACAAATAAGCGGTTACCACGCTGAAATACAGGTAAACTACTGTGTTTTTTTAATAGTTTTTCATCAATTAATTTAATTGTATCGGGATTCAGCTCAATACTATCGATATCAACCAATGGCACACCAAACTCTTCAGAGGCAGCACGTGCCACATCACGGCTTGATACGAGGTCATTTTGTACAACATAACGTACAAATGAAATACGTTTTTTTAGCGAAATATCAAAAGCTTCTTCAGCTTTATCTTCATCTAGTAAATTATCATTAACTAATTTACGCGGAAGACCCGTTAAGATGATTTTTGAACTTGGAACAGCCATAAGCTCAATGCACCATGGTTATATGAGTAGAGTGATAACTTATCATTTTAGTTAATAAAAATGACCATTAGTAGCGAGTCAGGAAATTTTTTAATAAATCATGCCCTTGCTGTGTGAGGATGGATTCAGGGTGAAATTGTACCCCTTCAACAGGAAGCTTTTTATGCTTAAGCCCCATAATTTCATCCATATTTCCCTGTTCATCACATGTCCACGCAGTGATTTCTAAACAGTCAGGTAGGCGATCTTTATCTACAACAAGCGAATGATAGCGTGTTGCAGATAATGGCTTCTCTAGCCCTGTAAAAACACCTGAGTTTGTATGATGAATAGGGGACGTTTTACCATGCATCACATCATGTGCACGAATAACATGTCCACCAAAAACTTGCCCAATACTTTGATGTCCTAAGCACACCCCTAATAAAGGAATTTTTCCTGCAAAGTGGCGAATTGCTGCCATGGAAATACCCGCTTCATTGGGTGTACAAGGCCCTGGGGAGATAACAAGGTGCTCAGGGGCTTTTGCTGCAATATCATCAATGGTTAATTGATCATTACGGTATACTTCAACTTCTACATCTAGTTCACCAAAATATTGGACTAGATTGTAAGTAAATGAATCATAATTGTCTATCATCAATAACATAGCATTTACCCTTGATGCAATCCAGCAGCGGCCATCGCAACGGCTTTAAATACGGCACGTCCCTTATTCATGGTTTCTTCCCATTCTTTATGTGGTACAGAATCATTGACCACCCCAGCCCCTGCTTGAATATGGAGTTGTTTATCTTTAATCACAGCAGTACGAATTGCAATAGCAGTATCCATATCACCATGCCATGCAAGATAGCCTACAGCCCCCCCATAAACACCACGTTTAACAGGCTCTAATTCATCAATAATTTCCATAGCACGAATTTTAGGCGCGCCACTGAGTGTCCCTGCAGGTAATGCCGCTTTCAGTGCATCAATGGCATCAAATTCTGGGCGTAATTTTCCTGTCACATTTGAAACAATATGCATGACATGAGAATAACGTTCAATCAACATTTTCTCTGTGAGTTTAACACTGCCTATTTCTGCAACACGCCCCACATCATTGCGCCCTAAGTCGATGAGCATTAAATGTTCTGCACGCTCTTTTGGATCAGCAAGCAATTCTTGTTCCAGAGCAAGGTCTTCTGCCTCATTTTCTCCACGTGGACGTGTGCCTGCAATAGGGCGTACAGTCATTTCACCGTCTTCAACACGCACTAAAATTTCAGGGGATGATCCAACAATCTGAAAATCATCTAAATCAAGAAAGTACATATAAGGAGAAGGATTTAAACAACGTAATGCACGATAAACATTAAGAGGAGGGGAGTCACATGGAATAGATAAACGCTGTGAAATCACCACCTGCATAGTATCTCCTGCCACCGTATATTCTTTAATTTTGTCAACAGCTTGCTCAAAATCTTGTTGAGAAAAGCCTGATACAAAATCATTCTCTTTAACACGTTGTGGAGCACTGATATCAGTGGGAGGGCTCAGGTTGGAACGCAAACGCATCACTAAGCCATCTAAACGATGTTGTGCATTACTTAATGCATCAGCTTCACTGGGGTCTGCATGGACAATTAAGTGCATTTTTCCTTGCAGATTATCAAATACCAATACTTCATCAGATACCATAAGCAAGATATCAGGCGTACCAATCGGATCAGGTTTTTCTACATTCGCAAGGCGTGGCTCAATATAACGCACGGTATCATAGCCAAAATAGCCGACAAGCCCCCCATTAAAACGGGGCAGGTAGGACAACTCAGGAATATTAAATTCTTCTTTTTGAAAGGTTCTGACCCACTCTAATGGATTATCAACAGTGAAAGATTTATTTAATTTACCATTATCCCAAATTTGTACCTCATAGCCATAAATACGGATAACCATTTGTGCTGGTAAGCCAATAATAGAGTAACGTCCCCATTTTTCACCTCCTTGCACGGATTCAAGTAAATAGGAGTACTTCCCTTTGGCTAATTTTAAGTAAGCACTTAATGGGGTGTCTAAATCTGCTAAAACATGGCGCGAAACAGGGATACGATTATATCCTTGCTCTGCCAGCTGTTTAAATTCTTCAGGAGTCATGAATAATCCATTTTTTTATTAAGTCACGCCTGACTACACTACCGTCATAATAAAACAAGCGGGTGAGAAGGGCTGTTTTATTTCTATAAAGATAAATACTTTATGCCATTGTGTAGTGTTGATTTTGGTTAAAAATAGTGGCGAGTTCAGTCATAGAATCAATAATCACATCAGGTTGGCTTAAGGCAATTGATTCCCCATGATTATAACCATAACTGACGCATACTACAGGTATTTTTGCTGCTCGTGCGGCTTGTACATCATTTTTAGAGTCACCTAACATAACTGTTTCACTTGGTTTTTTAGCAAAATGGGTCATACAGTGTAATAATGGCTGGGGATCAGGTTTTTTGTTACTTAACGTATCACCCCCAACAATTAATGTAAAATATTTTTCCAGTGCTAAGGCTTCCAATAAGGGCAGTGTAAACGCTTCAGGTTTATTGGTCACACAGGCGAGTTCAACCCCTTGTGCTGCTAACCATTCTAAGCCTTCGTTTACCCCTTTATAGGTCACACTGTGCTCACCATTACATAAAGTATAATGCTGCTGGAAAAGGGCAATCGCTTGCTGCAATAACTGCACATCAGGCTCTGCTTGCATTTCCCTTGTTAAAACACGTTTAACTAAACGTTCCATCCCATTCCCCACCCAGCAACGTATATGCTCTAGGGTGGGAATGGGTAAATTAAGATCACGTGCCATGCACTGTGATGCATAGGCTAAATCAGGAATACTATCAGCCAATGTCCCATCTAAATCACATAATACTAGACGAGGAAGAGCTAAAGCCGTCATTATTTAATTGTCCCTACTAAAGCTAGTTCAGCCCGCATTTTTTCAATCGTTGCTGCATAATCATCGGTGTTAAAAATCGCAGAACCTGCCACAAAAGTATCTGCCCCTGCGGTAGCTATTTCACGGATATTATCTACTTTAACACCCCCATCAACTTCTAAGCGGATATCATAACCACTTTCATCAATAAGCTTACGGGCTTGGCGAAGTTTATCTAAGGTGGCAGGGATAAAACTTTGTCCACCAAAACCGGGATTGACTGACATGAGCAAGACCATATCCACTTTATCTAATACATAATCTAAATAACTAAGTGGTGTGGCAGGGTTAAAAACTAAGCCTGATTTACAGCCAGAATCACGAATAAGTTGTAAACTACGATCAATGTGTTCACTACCTTCAGGGTGAAAAGTAATGTAATCTGCCCCTGCATTCGCAAAATCAGGAATAATGCGATCCACAGGTTTTACCATTAAATGCACATCAATCGGCGCGGTTACACCATGTTTACGTAGTGCTTCACAGACTAAAGGACCAATGGTTAAATTGGGGACATAGTGATTATCCATGACATCAAAGTGTACAATATCTGCCCCAGCACTGAGCACATTATCCACCTCTTCACCAAGACGGGCAAAATCAGCTGATAAAATAGAGGGGGCAATTAAATAATCTTGCATCCGTCAATACTCCTAAAAAAATCAATTGATACTGTATTCAATGTCTATTTTAACATTTTTATGCTCAAAACAGGTACGGCAAATTTTTTACAGTAAAAAATAAAAATACTGTTTTTTTATCAAAAACTTATTATTTTTACTTTATATACTTTACAATAAATAATATAAAAAATAGCACGCTCAGTGCATAATTTCACATCACTATGAGTTTTTTATGTCATACACGCTGTTTTATATTCATCGTATCCCGACATATAAATAACACACTATCAAGCTTATACTAAAGCCATATTGATAGCAGATATTCTTCTCATTCAGTTTATATAAGACTATGTTTTATCAGCAACATATACTCATTTTTTTATCTTTATTTTATTTCAGCACTCTTCATGCTGCACCACTTACTCAGTTAACAGGGGTTAAATTTTGGAAAGATGATGCATCACATACTCGCTTAATTTTTAATATTAGTCGCCCTGTGGCACATCAACTATTCAGCTTACCCGCCCCAAACCGTTTAGTGATTGATTTAAAAAATACTCAATTAACACGTTCTTTAAGTAGTCCCAATAACCACCCGATTATAAAAAAAATACGTTCTGCACCCCGCAATCAAACTGATTTACGTATTGTTTTAGATTTAAAGACCGCTGTCAGAAGTAAAAGCTTTCTGCTTAAGCCTGCCGCCCCCTATGGACACCGTTTAGTCATTGATATCAGCAATACTCCTAGGCGCGCTCCCCCTCAACTAAGTTCTACCTTTTCACAAGCTCCCCCTGCCAAGCACTATAAAAAGTCTACTGCACCGATTACACCACAAAAAAGACGCACTCGGCAAACAGGGCGGGACTTAGTGATTGCGATTGATGCTGGGCATGGAGGCATCGACCCCGGTGCTATTGGGAAAAAAGGTTCACAAGAAAAAACCGTTGTACTTGCTATTGCTAAACAGTTAATGACCTTAATGCAACGTGAAAAAGGGATGCATCCTGTACTCATTCGGCGCGGTGATTACTTTTTGCCTTTACGAAAACGTATAGAATTGGCTCGCCATTATCATGCGGATTTATTTTTATCTATTCATGCAGATGCTTTTCCTGATAAAAATTTACAAGGATCATCTGTTTATATGTTGTCACAAAAAGGGGCAAGCAGTGAAGCGGCTAAATGGTTAGCAGAAAAAGAAAATGCAGCGGATTTATTAGGGGGAGTTAGTTTAAATGATAAAAATGATTTACTTGCCTCTGTATTACTTGATTTATCCCAAGATTCCACACTAGAAGCCAGTGCACATGTGGGTAAAACAGTGCTAAGCTCATTACGTTCAGTGGGAAAAGTCCATCACACGCGCCTACAACAAGCCGCCTTTATGGTTTTACGCTCTCCTGATATTCCTTCTATCCTGATAGAAACCGCCTTTATTTCTAACCCAAGTGAAGAACGAAAATTAAACTCCCCTGCCTATAGGAAAAAAATTGCCCAAGCCATTTTAAATGGAGTACGCCAATATTTTAGCAAGTATGCCCCCTCTGGTAGCTTACTTGCTAAGAATAAGTAGTTTTAAGTTTTACTCACTCATTATCAAATATACTATTTTGGCGTATGATATTTGTTTACCTATATTTAAAATAGTTGCCGTTACATACAGGCATTTAACAAACAGAAAAAAACCGTTAACACGTATTATATGCTGTATTAACTGAGATAATGAGATAATAAATAGTTATGACACAGAGTCCAGATAAAATAATAAGGTATTGGTATATTGCAGTGACCTGTATTTTCTTAACATTACGCCCTATAGGATGACACCGTGAATACTTTGTTATTAAGCCTATCTGCAATAGTTTTTTATATTATTGCCAGCTTATCCCGCTCACATTTAGCCCGCAAAATACTGCCACAGAGTAAAACATTTTTATTAAGTTTAGGGGTTTTTGCAGGTTTTCTTCATGCTGCTGCATTATATAGCGGAATATGGCTAAATGCAGGGATTAGCTTAAGTTTTTTTAATTCAGCATCATTGATTGCATGGATAATTGTGTTATTACTGCTGATTAGCTTGCCTTATAAACCTGTTGAAAATCTAGTCACTATTTTGTTTCCACTGGCAGCATTTATTTTGGCTTTAAATAGTTTTTTATTGATTTATCAAGCTGATGCAAGTCCTCATATCCATATTTCTGCCAATACCCCTCTGGGAATTAAAGTACATGTATTATCTTCTATTTTAGCTTACAGTTTATTAGCTATTGCTGCTTTACAAGCCGTATTACTAGCAATTCAAGATCATCAATTACATAAAAAACGCCCTATTTGGGTGATGAAAAAATTACCTCCCTTACAGGTAATGGAAAGTTTATTATTTCAAATGATCAGTATGGGGTTTTTATTATTAAGTGTTAGTTTACTCAGTGGCTTTCTTTTTTTAGAGGATATTTTTGCTCAGCACCTTGTACATAAAACAATATTATCAATAATTGCATGGTGTACATTCGCCCTTTTATTATGGGGACACTGGTATTATGGATGGCGCGGGCGTACCGCTATTAAATGGCATTTAAGTGGCTTCTTTTTACTTATGCTTGCCTACTTTGGGACTAAATATGTATTAGAAATGCTACTAAACTTATAATCTATAATTCTAATAGGTAATTTTGAATAAGCGGTGTTGCATGCAACGCTTCACTGCCATTAAGTTAAGGAATTATCTAGTTCCACACGCTTCGCATTGGAATCCTGTCCCTGACGCTCTGCGTCATCTTGTTTAAAGTTACCAAAATATTAGTAATGCTAGCTTATATCCATTTTTTTAGGGTGGAAATAGTGCAGTGTATTTCGTCATTTTCAAAGAATGCCTTAGGTTTAGATTACAAGCCTTAACTTTAAAAAGGTGGAATACACTGCGTAACTTCAGTTAATAAATATATCAATCTGTTCAATTGAAATAATTAAAAAATTTCCCTTATTCTGTATCCTTTGCTCTAAAATTCTGAATCAATATCATTCTAAATCAAAGAAGACGATGTGAAGTATCAAGGAATAAATTCCAACTCAAGTGCATTAAAAATAGAAGAAATCGCTATATCAATAAAACTGGAATAGTTTTTGATTGTTCTGTCATAACATAAGTAAGCTGCCCTCTTTTTAGTTATTCAAAGCTTAACCTTGCATTAAATAATGCACAACATACACTATTTAACAACTATGTTATTTACTTGATTTGTTAAGCGGCAACTTAAGAAGGTAAGAATCATGTATACTATTACAGCAATAAATCATGACATGATTAATAGTAAGAAATTTACATAGGTTTTATGACAGCATGAAATTTCAGGTAAAAATTGTTCTCGTCACCCTTGTGATCTTAATTTTTGCTTTAGTATTAAGCTCTATTTTAAGCTTGGCTTCTTTTGAAAAAATCTATGTCAACTCGCTGGTTTCTACTTATGAAATTGCAGGAAAAAACCTAAAACGTAAAATAGAACCCTCGTTGCGTTTTGGTAAGCAATTAAAAAACTTTAGAGGAATGGATAAATTACTCAAAGAGGTACTTACCAATACACCAGAACTCTCTGATGTAAGTATTGTGAACCCTGAAGGTAAAATTTTGCATGATCTACATGCTAAAAATAAAGGAAAAAATTTAGATTATTTTCCTGATAAGTTGATTGATGATACAAATAAGCAAAAAGTAGTGAGCGAACTCGTAGATCAACGTTACCGTACCTTTATTCCTATCTTAAAACGCAATAAAGAACGAGTAGGATTCATCTATTTATCATTTTCTCGTAGTATTATTTATAATAAATTAAAAGAAATAGCATTAAAAAACCTAAGTTTTTTATGGATCTTGATGATCGTCAGTTCAATTCTACTTGTTTTCGTGATGAGTTTTTTAATTGGGCGACCTATTCGCCGAGAAATACTCTCTATTAGCCATATGCTCACATGGCCCCCTGGAATGTTAACTAAGGTACTGAAGAAAAAAGAATTAAACCAAGAGGAATTATTGTATTGGCATTCTAATATTAGTGAATATGATATTTCACGTTTTAGCTCTTTAACCGCTAAAAGTTACCTTAATATCCAAGAAAGTAAAGATGAGGTGGAATACTTAAAATGGTATGTATATCAACTTGTTAATCATTCATTAACTGTATTACAGCAAATACGCCATATTGAGGAACAACACCAACGTTTGAATACCACACAAGATGCTTTGTGTGAGATTGAAACCTATATTGAACAGTTGTTAAAAAGCGATGCCTTATCGAGTGAGGAGCTCAAAACATTGCAGGGTTTACAACAAACGAGTCAAAATGCACGCTATGAATTAAGCCATTTGATTGCGTTAAGTTCGTTTATCCCCACACAAGAACATTGAGCGAATTAGTGATGCGCTATATTTTTTTATCTCTTATTTATTTTTTATCTTTGCTTCATTTTCATTATGTTGGAGCAGAAAATCATACGTCACACGTAAACCTTCAAAGCTATCAAGTCCGTACAGGAGATAGCTTGTCTCGTATTGCTAATAAACTAGCAGATAAAAAAGGAGACACTGAACAATGGCTGATGGCGTTATATCATTTAAATCAAAAAGCTTTTGCACAATGTAATATCAATACATTACGTGCGCGTACAACATTAAACCTCCCTACAACAACACAGCTTTCTATTTACAAAAAAATAGCTTCCGAATTTGTACAAGCACAACATAGTGCATGGTATCGTTATCGCAATACAAAGCAAAAAATGAACTGTGAAGAGGTTAACGCATTTTTAGCTCCTTTAAATGTTTCAGCAGTGCAGCAAAAAATCAGTATTCCTCCTTCTTTATTTCCTACTAATCATAGTAACGATATCACAACAAACGTTGATAAAATAACAGATACATCAAAACCTGAAATCACTGCAAAGCCTGAAGCCACCACAAAACCTGAAGTCGCCGCAAAATCTGAAATCACCACAAAACCTGAAATCACCACAAAACCTGAAATCACCACAAAACCTGAAATCACCACAAAACCTGAAATCACCACAAAACCTGAAATCACCACAAAACCTGAAATCACCACAAAACCTGAAATCACTGCAAAACCTGAAGTCGCCGCAAAATCTGAAATCACCACAAAACCTGAAATCACTGCAAAGCCTGAAGTCGCCGCAAAGCCTGAAGTCACCGCAAAGCCTGAAGTCACCGCAAAGCCTGAAGTCACCGCAAAATCTGAAGTCACAGCAAAACCTGAAGTCACCGCAAAACCTGAAGTCACTGCAAAGCCTGAAGTCACCACAAAACTTGAAGTCACTGCAAAGCCTGAAATTGCTATAAAAGCAGAAACTACTGAAAATATTGGGATTATTGATACTTTATTTGTACATATAAATAGCTTAATTGACAGCCATCAATGGTTATATTGGTTTTTATTAACTATTTTATTGCTTGTGGTTATCTATATGGCATGGTTATCATTGTGCTTAGTGAGACAACTTTGGCATAAACACTATGCCAGTTCATCACGTACTGCTTTATTACAAATGAGTTTACGTATTCGTATCTTCATTATTGCAATTTTAATCATTGTTGCTGGGCAATTGATTTACTCAAAAGTAAATGTGGAACTATTTAAACAAAGTTATATCACATCACTACAAGATAAAGTCAGTAAGATGGGAACTTTTCTAAAATCTGATATTGAATATGTGATAAACCTAGGTATTCCCTTACAAAAACTGATTAAAGTGGAAGGAACATTAAAAGAAATTCTTCATGCTACCCCAGAATTAGAATTTATTGAGATTACTGATTTACATCATCATGTTTTATATTATGCAGATCATGATTCAGTAGGGCGTATTGAGGATGAAACACAGCTATCACGTCTACAAAATAAACAATATGCAGTACAACTGGATATGATGGGCTTAACAAGCCAAGATACAGATACACGATTAACACTTTATTCTAAACGTAAAGATACTGCTGTTGGCTATTTAAATTTACGTGTGACACCACAGGTTATCACAGATAAAACCCATGAAATATTATTAGATATTCTAACGGTTATTTTAACTTCTTTCCTCTTAACATTTGAATTTCTTACTTTTTTTGTTGCTTATAATATTGGTGATCCTTTGCGACAAATGGTGTGTAATATCCACCATGCTATTTTAAACCAAACCACATTACCTACACGTCAATTTTTATTTATTAAAGAGCTGGAACGTGTTGCCAGTAAATTTAATTACTTTATTCAGCAATTACTTAGCCTCTCATCACCACATGACAAGAATAATGCTGTAGATGAAAAAGAAGTATATATCCAGCGATTGCAACATATTCAGCAACGTCTTGCAGAAAAAACCCCTAATCAAGCAACAATCAGCCAACTTGATGCACGCAGCTTAACAGAGCTAACAGGTAAATCTGAACAGGAAAGTAGCTCATTACAAGAAAAAATTATTGCATTACAACAACGTATTGAATTATTAATATATAACTGTACTGCCCACATAATTGATCTAGTTCCCCCTGAATTAAAAACAGAAGTCGAAAATTCAAAAGAACGTGAGCAATTAATCCCTTATGCTTATATTCGTCCTTTAGTATTTTTATTCTTCCTTGCTATTGGTTTATCTGTCTCTTTCTTCCCTTTATTTGTAAATACTTTATATGAGCCACTTTTTGGTTTATCACAAGAAATGATGCTAGGTTTGCCGATGTCAGCATTTATGATATTTTTTGCATTAAGTATGTTGGTAGGAGGAAGTTGGACAGATTATATTGGCTGGCGTACCCCCTTATTTACAGGACTTATTTTAAGCAGTATTGGCTTTACCTTAACCTTTTATTCTTTTGATATTATCAGCTTGCTAGTTTACCGCTCCCTAACAGGGTTTGGCTCTGGTTTAGTCCTGATCGCTTGCCAACACTTTATTATTCATAATACTTCAACAGCAAATAGAAGTTTGGGGATGGCAGCATTTTTAACTGCATTTTTTAGTGGTGATATTGTCGGGGTTGTGGTAGGGGCAATGTTAGCTGATAGAATTGGTTATCATAGTGTATTTTTAATCAGTACCTTATTTTCATTGCTTGCATTGGTTTATGGTATCCTCATTTTTAAACACCCCCAACCCCATAAAGCAAAAGCATCGCGTTTGCCTTTTAAAGAAATTATTACTTCCTTAAAAGATAAAGAGTTTGCAGCCGTTATTCTTTTTCAAGCAATCCCTGCTAAAATTGCATTAGTAGGATTTCTTTTCTATTTTGTACCCATTTACCTAAAACATTTAGGTACGCTGCAATCTGATATTGGGCGTATTATTATGTGTTATGGTATTGCTATTGTTTTTTTAGGCCCTTTGTTAAGTAAATTTTTCCACAACCCTGCAGCACGTAAATACTATGTTTTAACGGGAGGTATTTTAACGGGGGTATCAATGCTAATACTAGGCATTCAACAAGATATCAATGCTATTTTATTCCTCGTAATTATGCTAGGTATTGCACAAGCTTTTTCAGTATCTTCACAAGCTGCACTGATTTCAGAAACCCATGTGGTTAAAAATATGGGGGCAGGAACAGGGATGGGGGTTTTTCGTTTCTGGGAGCGTATTGGTAATGTAGTAGGTCCTTTGGTAGTCGCAGGCTTAATTGTCCAGTTTGGTTACAATTATGCAATTGTTGTATTAGGGGTATTAACACTATTAACAAGTGGTATTTATACCTTGATGATGTTGAGAATGACAGATAATACATTAGTCAAATAGTGTTGGAGTACTAAAAATAAAGTGCTACTAAGAGGCTAATATCTCAATAATTTAGGTTTAGTTAAAATTTTTACACTACTTATTCAGGACAACCATGCTGTAATATATGTTTTTTCTCGTTTATTAATTAAGGTATCATTTTTAACAGTTTATTAAGCTATAACAAAATTAAAATAAAAAAATGTGTTGTAGTAGAAGCTTTATAAATTAAACAATAAATACTATACAGAAGCTATCATGTTTAAATCATTAAAATTAAAAAGCAAATTACTGCTATCTTTTTTTATCATTACGTGTATATCGACTATTGCGACGACAGTCTTTTCCATTTATTACTTCTCTGGAAAAATTAAAGTAGAAGCATTGGAAAACATGCGTAAAAATATGCAAGTTGCAGAGCTTATTTATGAAAATAAATTAAGCTTAATCCATGATACAGCCAATAAATTAGCACAAGATGGTACGTTTCAAATTTTAGTGGGATTTTTAACTGTTGGGGATAAAATACCCAAGTATTTAAATGAATATGCACAACAAAATCATATACATAATATTGTTGCAGTAAATAAAGAGCGTACCTTAATTGGGCATGTTGATTTAGAAAAAACGAATATTGACCATCAAAATATAGATTATAGTCACCACCCTCTTATTAATTACGCTTTAACTCAAAACCAATCAATGGTGACAACAGAACGAATTAATGATCAGTTTATTGCCATCACCGCAGTCAGCCCTATTTTTAAAAGTAGTAAAAAAAATAATCGTCGTTCTCAAAAAGCTCCTGAAGTGATGGGGGCGGTTTTATTACGTTATTACCTTAATTATAGTGATGATCTGATTATACAAATTGAGAGTTTATTAGGGCTGACCGCTGCTGTTTATTATGATGGTGTTGCAATTAATTCGATTCATTCTACAAATCAAAATAATGCTGTTGCAGTGATTAACCCTAAAATATATGAGAAACTGATGCATACTATTAGCCAGTTTGAACAAAGTGATATTGAAGAAGGGTCTCAACTAGCAGAATATAAAACTTTATTTGGTCTTGATGATAAAGCAGTGGCTGTACTGGGAATCAGTGTATCGGCAGATAAATATGTAGATACTTATAGCGAAGCGGTGAGTACTTTATCTTTTATTATGCTGCTATGTATTATTGTTGCCTCTATCTTAGGTTTTCTATTAGCACGTAGTATTTTGATTCCTATAGAACAATTATTAAATGGGGTTAAACGTGTGACCTCGGGAGATTTATCTCATAAAATAGATGTGGATTTAAAAGATGAGCTAGGGGTTTTAGCCTCTTCTTTTAATGGCATGGCAAAACAGTTAAATGAGTTATTTAATACCCTAGAACAACGTATTGAAGATGCAACCAAGAAACTACAAAATACCTTAGCACATATGACAGCAATTATTGATAATATGGCTGATGGCTTATTAGTAACAGACTTGGAAGGGAAAATTATTCGTGTTAACCCTGCTTTACACGCCATGTTTCCTGAGAAAAAAAATAAAATAGGCAAAACCTGTGATACTGTTTTTAACACTGAAATTAGTACACTGGTTCATCAAGCTCAAACAGGGGGAGGTGAAATCTTTTCTGCTGAAATTAATCTCATTAATGAACGTATTTCTAAAGCAGTAGGAACAGCGATTATTCAAAAAGATGCTTTATCTGATGAAGGGGATAATAAGTATATTGGTACAAAATGTATTGGCTCAGTCATTTTGATGCGTGATATTACCCGTGAAAAAGAAATCGATTTAATGCTAACCAATACGGTGAATACTTTAACATTAGTGGGGACTGCACTATCTGCAGAAAAAGATTTTAGCCGATTATTAGAGATGGTTGTTGAAGAAGCATGTCGGTTAACAAATGCTGATGCAGGAACATTATATATTTTAGAAGATGAGCATTTACGCTTTGAAATTATCCATAATAAATCTTTAGGGATTCATATGGGGGGATACTCAGGTGAAGCCATACATGATGCGCTTCAGCCTATCCATATTGATGAACAACGTATTGTTGCTGATTGCGCACGTAGCAAAGAAACCTTGCACAATAATCATTACAATCGTGTTTATAAAGAAATTATGTATCAGATTTTTGCAGGGTATCAGGTGAAAGAGGTGTTAGTGATTCCGATGTTAGATCGGATGAAAAATACCGTGGGGGTACTACAATTAATTAACCCATTAGATCATAAAACTCAATTGGTGAAACCCTTTGAAAATAACCAAATTGAGATTGTTTATTCTTTAGCCTCTCAAGCAGCAGTAGCAATCGAAAACACACGTAATATTCAAAAAATACAAGACAAAACAATTGCTTTTGAGCGTTTTGTACCAACAGAATTTTTACGCCATTTAGATAAAACAGAAGTCGAAGATATTCAACTAGGGGATGCATCTCACGAATCCATGTCTGTATTATTTGCAGATATTCGTTCTTTCACTACTTTATCTGAGACCATGAGCCCTGAAGAAAACTTCCTTTTCTTAAATGATTATTTGAAATTTATTGGCCCTAATATTACTAATAATCGAGGCTTTATTGATAAATATATTGGAGATGCCATCATGGCATTATTCCCTGATATCACTAACACCTCTGCTGATGATGCAGTCTATGCAGCGGTAGGAATGCAAACATCTTTACAAGATTTTAATGCACATCGTATTGCACAAGGTAAAAATGCCATTTCAATTGGGATTGGCGTGCATACAGGTCCTTTAACATTAGGGACGATTGGTTTTGAATCACGTATGGAAAGTACAGTGATTGGGGATACAGTAAATCTTGCTTCACGGATTGAAGGCTTAACAAAAATGTATGGGATTAGCCTTGGTATTACCTCAACAACCTTAGCTGATTTTACCAACCCAGAACAATTTTTAGTACGTGAAATTGATACAGTTCAAGTAAAAGGGAAAGAAGAACCTATAACTGTGTATGAGGTCTTTAATGCGGATGCAGAAGATATACTTTCACTTAAATTAGAGAGTTTAGATAAATATAATAAGGCTTTAGATGTGTATAAATCACAGAAATGGGAAGAGGCATTTCAACTATTCTCTGAGCTAGTGAGTGTGATGCCAGAAGATAAAGCGACATGGGTTTATTTACAACGTTGTGAGAATTTTAAAAATAACCCACCTGATTTAACATGGCAAGGTGTGACACGTTTAGATTCAAAATAAATAAGATTTAAGGTGTGTAAAAAGCACACCTTATTAACTTGCAACAGCTAAATTTTCTGTCTCATGATCAGACAGTGTTTCTTTTAATAATTTATGGGTACATTTTCCACACTTCCCACATTGCTTGACAATACCAAGATCTTGGCTTAAGTCACGCATTGTACAAGCCCCTTCATTAATTGCCTTACGAATTTGATTATCTGTTACTGCTTTACATACACAAATATACATAACTTAAACCTTGGTAAGAGAAAAAAAGTTAATTCAATAGCAAAAAGTATAAATGCAAATGATAATGATTGTCAATAACAGTTAGTGTTATTTTAGATAAATAGCATTATGGGTTACTTTATATATGGATTTATTTTATTTACATTCTAATGAATAATTGCATCTCCTTTATTTTACAAACAAATATATAATATATATGGTAACTATAAAGCCTGTTAATATTAAATATAGAAAATCATTTTCCCATTTTTTATAAAACTTTGCTAAAATACAGCAGCATTTGCTGTTTCAGTGTTGAGGCGTGTCAATACTAGGCTATTGATTGCCAAGAAATAAAACACTAAAAAACAATAAATAATTGTTGAACAGCTTTGTTTTTAAAGGAAACTTAAGATTTTTTGAGGTAAATGTACTTTAATTTTGCACATTTTACCTGTCTTAAATTACAAGCCCAAAGATAACGGAGATAATTATGAAAGTTGCTGTACTTGGTGCTGCTGGTGGTATTGGTCAAGCCCTGTCTTTATTATTAAAAAATGAATTACCAGCAGGCTCTCAGCTGTCTTTATACGACGTTGCTCCAGTCACACCTGGTGTTGCCGTTGATTTAAGCCACATCCCTACTGATGTAGAAGTAAAAGGCTTTGCAGGTGATGATTTAGGGCTTGCTTTAGACGGTGCTAATGTTGTTTTAATTTCTGCTGGTGTTGCACGTAAACCTGGTATGGATCGTTCTGACTTATTCAACATTAATGCTGGTATCGTTAAAACATTAATCGAAAAATGTGCAGAAACTTGCCCAACAGCATGTATTGGTATTATTACTAACCCAGTTAACACAACTGTTGCAATTGCTGCGGAAGTATTGAAAAAAGCAGGCGTTTACGATAAGCGTAAATTATTCGGTGTGACAACATTAGATGTTATTCGTACTGAAACATTTGTTGCAGAAGCAAAAGGCTTAAACCCTAAAGAAGTGAATGTAAACGTTATTGGTGGACACAGTGGTGTTACAATTTTACCTTTACTTTCTCAAATTGAAGGGGCTTCATTCACTGACGAAGAAATCGCTGCCTTTACTAAGCGTATCCAAAATGCAGGAACTGAAGTTGTTGAAGCTAAAGCTGGTGGCGGAAGCGCAACATTATCTATGGGTCAAGCAGCTTGCCGTTTAGGTTTATCTTTAGTACGTGCATTATCTGGTGAAAAAGATATTGTAGAATGCAGCTACGTTGATGGCGGCAGTGAGCACGCTACATTCTTTGCACAACCTGTAAAATTAGGTACAGAAGGTGTTGAAGAAGTGTTATCTTACGGTGAATTAAGTGCTTTTGAAACAGAAGCACGTGATAACATGTTAGAAACATTACGTGGTGATATTGAAATTGGTGTTGAGTTTGTTAAGTAACACCTATTTTAATGTATAAAGTTGTATAACAACTTTACATTACATTCCCGTTGTCATTACTTTATTTTGACAACGGGAAGTTATCCCCTTCCCTTTTGGTTATTTTTTTATATTGCAATCGCTTCTGTATAAACTGGCAATTGTAATAAGATATCCACTCCAGATGTCTCTACACGGTTTGATATACTACATTTTCCCCCTGCTCCCCAAATCAGCTGGGCAATCATTGATAAACCTAAACCCATTCCTTTAACTTCTCCTGTAAATGATTTCTCACCTTGATAATAAGGTGTCCACACTTGTTTAATATCCTCCTTACTAATATGTATCCCATCATCTAAAATATGTATATCTACATAATTTTGACTATGTGGAGGGGTTGTGACGGTTAATGTAATATTAGGGGCGTTGTTTGGGTGGAATTTATGAGCATTAGAAAATAGCTCTCTAAAGATAAGTTCCCATGAACTAGCAGATAAAGGTAAGAAATAATTTTTTAACTCTTGTTGTATATTTAATGTAATATTTTCTAATTCTAAATCCCACTTTATTCGTATACTCACCTTTGCTAAAGATTGAATTTGTATACGTTCTTGATTAGGAAAGTTTTTAATATTATCAACATAGTGTAAAATTTCTAATACCTGATCACGTAATCGCTGTGCACTTTGTGCCGCAATATCTAACATAGAATGGGCGCGTTCAGTATTCAAATCAGGGGTTTCTTGTAATAAATTAAGGCAAACTAAACCATTTAATGGCGCTCGTAACTTATGTGATATGAGTGTCTGAAAGCTCCACATACAGCGTTGTAAGTTCATATTTTCACTGATATCACGTAATAAAACTAAGTACTCATGGTTTTTATCTGAAGGAATATGCAAGGTTTCTACTTGTAACCATAATGCAGGTTCTGCTGCTGTTTCTGGGCGAACAAGGTAACGCGGTTCCTTTCCTGCATTAGAGGCTGGCCATGCTTCCCATGCATATTCAGATTCACATCGATAAAACTCGTTTACTTGTACTAAAAAAGAGGTATCTAGCTCATTTTCATTGAGTTCTTTAAGTAAATTAAGGTATAAACGGGCTGCTGAGTTAGCATAAGTAATATAATCTTCATCATTAATCAATACATAACCATCATTAGACTGCTCGACTACCCATTCAAAGCGGCTACGTTCTGCTAATAAACGACGGTAACGGTTTAAACGCAAAATTGTACGTACACGTGTCCGTAATTCAGTCCGATCAAAGGGTTTGGTGACAAAATCATCTGCCCCCACTTCAATACCATACAAACGCGATTCACGATCATCTAATGCTGTGACCATAATAATAGGCACTTCTGCAAGCAGTGAAGTAGCACGTAAACGGCTACATACTTCATAACCATCCATTAAAGGCATCATAATATCCAATAAAATAATATCTGGAATATATTCATTGGCTTTATCAATGGCTTCTTGCCCACTGCTGGCAAAATATAATTGATATCCTTCCTGTACTAATAGAAGCTCTAAGGCATCACGCCCCATATCTTCATCATCAACGATTAAAACACTGCTTTTTTGTTGCATAAACTAAGACCCTTTTAACATCCTTATTAATAGAGAGTAAGGCTAACTAATGAAGCTATTTGCTATTATATTTTAAAACATATGACTATTTTATAGAGTGTAGTTGAAATATATGGTAAATCATAGTTTAGGCATGGTTTTTATATAAAGTGAGTTTTATATTTATAGTTAATAATTCTAAATATGCAATGTTTTTATTGGGGATAGTAAGTAATACTTAGAACTTAATTTGCTGGGAGAAGTATAGGACATATACAGCTAGAGTAAAATTTGTTTTTAGCTACTTAAATGCAAATTAAGAGCTAAAAATCGGTAGCTAGTTCATTTAAAACACTCCTAAAATCAAGATAAATAACTACAGTTTGATATCCCCCCCTAAAAATCTTGATCTTATTCCTTATATTTGTTTTGATGTAATGACACAAAGTCAAGGAGGATTTTATGATGGTAGGTGATCATAATGTCGTAGCTGAATAGTGATGGTAATAAATATATTAATAATAGACCTCTTTCATAAGTATATTTATAATCTAAAAATGAAATATGAAACAGTAAAATTATTAAAAAATAGTGATTTTAAAAGGCTAACAGGAGTACATCATTCTACTTTCGAGAAGATGTTGAAAGTTGTCCAAACCAGTTTAAGGAACTTTGGGCGACCTCCTAAGCTAAGTCGTGCTGATCAACTATTAATGACATTAATGTATTGGCGTGAATATCGAACAGAA